>Ga0209317_1000014_pt1 | contig 272481 bp, 287 predicted proteins | sample RifGroB2_FD_183994 | JGI IMG/M metagenome (GOLD analysis project Ga0209317, IMG submission 183994) | Soil microbial communities from Rifle, Colorado, USA - Groundwater B2 (SPAdes) (version 2) | ecosystem: Environmental > Terrestrial > Soil > Unclassified | place: Rifle, Colorado | collected...
TCATGAAGCGACGATACGCTTCATGTTTAAGGATTGGAAGAGTCCATCTTAATCTCATTTAGATATATGGCCAGAGTGCCATATGTATCGTGACCTAGTCATCTGTACACACGGAAATAACAAGAAAAAAGCCCGAATCTTCGGACACTGCTCATGCTAGAATGAGTCTATGATCGGCTATCTGGAAGGTGAAATTAAGTATGCGGGAAACGGAAAAATTATTCTTTTTGCGAACGGTATCGGTTTCACGATATTTATTCCCGGTAATCTTGTTTTTTTAGAAAAAAATCAAGCCAAATTATTTATCCACACCCATCTCCGTGAAGATAGCTTATCCTTGTTTGGTTTTTCTTCTTCAGAAGACCTAGATCTCTTCGAACTACTTATTTCCGTTTCCGGTGTAGGTCCAAAGATTGGTTTGGCCATTTTCACTGCGGCAGACTCGACAAACATTATCAGGGCAATCGAATCCACCAATCTAAGTTTTTTTACCTCAATATCGGGAGTCGGTAAAAAAACTGCCCAAAAGATTATTTTGGATTTGAAGTCAAAAGTCGGCAAGGGAGATATTAATATGAAAAATCTAGAGGGTTCTTCCGAGCTTGTTGATTCATTAATTTCACTTGGATTTCAGAAACAAGAAATTGCACCGATTATGGTCGAGATTGATAATAGTTTGCCTTTGTCTATGCAAATTAAGAATGCTCTCAAACTCCTAAGAAAATGATCAGTCATTCCGAATCTGTAAGACCTTCAACCTGGCACGATTTCTCCGGTCAACCTCAAGTAGTCAAATCGTTAAAAATAGCCATCTCGGCGGCTAAATCCCGCAATGAGCCGATGGAGCACACTTTACTGTATGGCCCTCCGGGTCTAGGAAAAACAACCCTGGCTCACATCATTGCAAACGAGATGGGAGTTAACTTGAAAATAACTTCCGGACCGGCACTAACCAGAGCAGGGGACCTAGCCTCTATTCTCACTTCTTTAGAAGCGGGTGATGTTCTCTTCATTGATGAAATTCATCGTCTAAATAAGACAGTTGAAGAAGCGCTCTACCCAGCTATGGAAGACTACGCTGTCGATATCATTTTAGGGAAAGGTCCGGCGGCTAAAAATCTCCGGCTGGATCTAAATCCCTTTACCTTGGTCGGGGCCACTACGCAGGCGGGACAGATAAGTTCTCCTCTTCGAGATCGCTTTGGTATTGTTCATCGGCTTCGTTTTTACATTCCGGAAGAACTACAAGGTATTATTCAAAAGGCAGCCAAAAAGTTTGACCTAAAGTTAGATGATCAGTCCGCAATGGAGATAGCAAAAAGATCCAGAGGAACCGCGCGCATAGCTCTAAAGCTTCTCCGTCGTGTCCGCGACTACACCTTGGTCGAACACGGCTCAGTAACTTCACCGGACAATATAAAAATCTCACTCGATTTTTATCAAGTAGATGAGGAAGGATTGGACGAAACCGATAGAAGATTGCTAAAAGCCATCATCGAACAACACGAGGGGGGTCCTGTGGGTCTGGAAACCCTAGCAGCCCTCATTTCAGAATCGGTGGATACTATTACAGATCTCTACGAACCATATTTGCTTCAATCCGGATTTCTTGCAAAAACATCCAAGGGAAGGGTGGCTACACCAAAGGCCTACGACCATCTTAAAGTAAAAAGGGTATAGTACCTCATTATTGGCTTGATATAATCTCTTTGTGCGCATTTTGTTGTTTATTATCGGTATTTTTGTTTTTCTATCTCAGGTACGATCCGTCATGGCAATCTATGACCCTCTATCTGTACCCAACAACAAAATGGGTATTCATATTTTGTTTCCTTCGGAACTTCACACCGCCGCTCAAATGATTAACGGTGCGGACAAAGGGTCTTGGGGTTATGTCACCATCCCCATTCAGTCAACAGACAGGAACCGAAAGAAATGGCAGGATTTTCTTAATCAATGTTTGTTAGAAAGAGTCATTCCACTTATTCGTGTGGCCACCGTACCTGTCGGCTCCAATTGGGAAGAACCAAGCAACTTGGATTTGATCGATTTCGCCAATTTTTTAAATGATTTAAATTGGCCGGTTCAAAATCGCTACGTAATCATTTTCAATGAAGTTAATCGCCCAGATGAATACGGGGGTGTAGTAAGTCCGGAAAACTATGCCGATATTTTGAGTAATGCAGTCGACATTTTCAAGGACAGATCGTCAGATTTCTTTATCCTGCCGGCGGGACTGGATAATGCCGCGATCACGAGAAGTGGTGCTATCCAATGGAGTACATATTTAAGACGGATGCACAACAAACAGCCTGATATTTTCAACAAAATAGATGGCTGGACCTCTCACGCATATCCCAATCCCGATTTTTCCGTTCGTCCCGATCTTTCCGGAAGTAACAAAATTGACTCCTTTCGTTACGATCTAAACTTCCTCAAAAGATTTACCAATAAAAGGTTACCGGTTTTTATCACCGAGACCGGCTGGTCGAACAGATATTTATCGGAGTCGCAAATTTCCTACTATTACCAGCATGCCTTTTCCAAAATTTGGTCAGATCCCGATGTTGTGGCTGTCACCCCTTTCTTGCTTAATGCCCAAGATGGACCATTCAAACAATTTTCCTTTCTGGATCAAAACCAACAACCAAAAAAGTTTGCTTACAATTTGTCGGTCCTTACCCAAGCAGGTCAGCCTGTGTTACCGGCAGTCAATATACCACCCAAATTAGTCGAACAGCCACTAGTCATCCACGAGCCTGCTACCGTAACTCAACTTCAGGATCCCTACGCAGACACCAAAACGTTCTACAATAACATAAAGTCATTATTTGGAATAATAGATTAATGCTGATAATTCACGGTGAAGATACGACTTCTTCGTATAAGAGACTTTCGGAGATAATTGACTCCTTTAAGAAAAATCAAATTGAGGTAGTTATCAAGGACGCAACCGAATTGGATTCAACCACGTTAAGACAAGAATCACAACCAACGAATCTTTTTGGATATAGTAAGTGCCTGATAATCAAGAACTTGCTAACTGGAAACAAAGCTAAACAAAAGGAGACACTGATTGATATCGTATCCAAAACTCAAGATGTTGAAATGGTTCTGTTTGAAACTAAAAAAATTCCCATCAGTACACTTAAACCGTTTTCCAAAGCGAAAATAGAAAGCTTTGATATCAATCCGGTAATCTTCAAGTTTGTGGATATGCTTCGTCCGGGAAACACCAAGAGCCTGTTGGCAGGCTGGAACCGTCTAATGGTTCTAAATCACGAGCCGGAATATGTCTTCGCCATGATAGTTAGACAGATTCGCCTTCTTATCCAAGCCAAGTCCGGACCTTCGTATCTAAAGCTTTCTCCATACCCCAAGAAACTCATTACCACCCAAGCCGCCGTATTTGAACTTCCTCATCTTTTGGACCTACATCAATTGCTCTATGAAATTGATAAAAAAATCAAAACCGGTTCCTCCTCATTGCCAATCGATCAGTTCTTGACCCAATTCTTTCTCAAAGTTTGACGAGTGTAATATAATCTATCGGTACGCACCTTTATAAGGAGGTATGGTATGTGTGCTGGAAATTATTTTTCTTCCAATCTAGGAATTATAATCAGCCAAATGACACCAGGGACCGAGGTTATTATCCTTGCCGGAGAAGGTATACCGGCTGTCGAAAAAGAAACCGTTGATATTATTTTGGTCGTCACCGACATCTACGCTCTTACCGCTGGAGGCATTCGTCTGAGCCCCATGGCCAATTCTGACATAATCTTTACCGAGCGTCACTTTGACAAATTTCCTATCTGCGATAAAGCCCGGCAAATCCAGGCAGAAGTTCAAGCCTACGAGGCGGCCTTGCTGGCTGAGCTTGAACTAGATGATCCAGACCCAACCCAAAAGTTCAAAGGTTTGAACATCCCAAATCCAACGGTCGAGCCTGAGTAAGCGCGCATATTTTCCCCCGTGACAAACGGGGGATTTTAATGTGTGCTATAATAACCCATAATTGTTCTTAGGTAGAGCTGTTAGCTCTGAGGTAGACTCGTTCTCGATTGTCTAGCTTAATTTTCCAGAGGACAATCGGGGCTATCCCCACAAAATATGTTTAATTCACGTCCGTCCTATGGCCGTAGGCCTGCCCGTCCGGCAGGCGGGCCCGCTAATCGTGGCTTTCGACCCTCGGGAAGTAATTTCCGAAGACCCAATCGTTTTATGCCCAAATCTCTTGACCCGAGATTCTTTGTTTGTGCCGCTACCCCAATGACAGAGGCAGAAGCGGTCATTAGTCACGCTTTTGCTGATTTCAATCTGCATCCCCAGGTTCACACTAACCTTTCCAATAGAGGAATGATTACCCCCACGCAAATTCAAGATCGGGCTCTGGAACATGCTTTGGCCGGAAAAGACATAATTGGATTAGCTGATACGGGTACGGGAAAAACCGCCACCTTCGCCTTGCCTATCATTCAAAAATTATTGGCAAACCCAAACGAAACCTGTCTAATAGTAGCTCCTACACGTGAATTAGCTGTTCAGATACGTGACGAGATTCGTGGTTTGGCTACTAGCTTACCCATATATTCCTGTGTTCTAATTGGAGGCTCAGATATTAGACGTCAACTGGATGACCTACGACGCCGTCCACATATCTACATCGGAACTCCCGGAAGACTCAGGGATTTGTACAACCGCCGTGCCTTAAATCTATCCGCTACCCGCACTGTCGTTCTGGATGAGGTTGATCGTATGCTAGACATGGGTTTTGTTAAAGAAATCACCGAGCTTATGTCCTTTCTTCCCAAAGAAAGACAAACTTTGCTTTTCTCAGCTACACTGGATCCAAAAGTTGAGGATATTGCACGAAGATTTCTCACCGATCCTCTAAAGATTTCGGTAAAAAATGGTGCCACTTCTCACAACGTTGAACAAAACATCATTCGTACGCACGGAAACAAGATGGAGGTACTACACGATCTGCTTCGCAAAGAAGAATTTAAAAAAGTACTTATATTTGGACGAACCAAACATGGTGTGGAAAAGATCTCGATTGCGCTACAAAATTCCGGCTTTCCTGCCGATGCCATTCACGGAGACAAGAGGCAGAATCAAAGAGAAAACGTTCTGAGAAAATTCAAAGCCAATCAAATCAGTATTCTAATCGCTACCGATGTGGCCGCCAGAGGGATCGACGTCAAAGACATCTCTCATGTCATAAACTATGACGAGCCAGCCACTTTTGAAGACTACACTCACCGTATTGGTCGCACTGGCCGCGCAGGTAAACAGGGAACTGCTCTTACCTTTGTAGAAAACATCTAAATCAGATATAGTTATGTAAGAAACATAACTATGAAATACGTTGGGCTAGATTACTTAAAAGTCAAATCTTTACAACAGAGATATGGCCCCAACTTGCTCCCCGAGGAGAAGCATTATCACGCTCTTTCAATTTTTTTTTCACAATTAAAAAGTCCGTTAATATATATCCTTCTTGGTGTAATGGCTCTCTCACTCTTCTTTCGGGAGTATCTGGACGTATTTCTGATTTCCTTAATTGTCATGCTCAACGTGGTTATGGGCTTTTCTCAGGAATATAGTGCTCAAAAAACTCTAGGAGCACTCAGAAAAATCATTAAACCATTTGCGACCGTTATCCGATCCGGCAAGCGTCAAATCATCGAAGCCTCTAGTCTTGTTCCAGGAGATATCGTGCTTTTGGGTTCGGGTGACAATGTTCCCGCCGATGGCTCATTACTTGAGGGAGTAGACATGTTCATCAGTGAGTCAATTCTGACCGGAGAGTCTGAGCCGGTAAAGAAATCTCAGAGAGAGAAATATCCCCATCTATATATGGGTACAACTGTAATTGGTGGCCGGGGTACCATGATGGTAGAGAAGATTGGCACACAAACCGAGATCGGGAGAATAGGTAAAAGTATTACTCAATTAAAGGAAACTCAGACTCCTTTACAAATTAAACTAGAAAGATTTTCAAGAACTTTAGTTCTCATCATTGCTTCAATCTCTATTTTGATTTTTTCAGTTGGACTTCTCCTCAAGCAGGACCTTTGGAGTATGTTTCGGTACTCGATAGTCCTATCGGTCGCCGCTATCCCGGAAGGTCTTCCCATAGCAGTCACGGTCATCCTGTCACTTGGTGTCAGAAGGATTCTCAAAAAAGAAGGCTTGGTGAAGAAACTTCTTTCAATCGAAACACTCGGCGCCACCTCAGTTATTTGTACAGATAAAACCGGAACGTTGACTGAAGGGGTCATGAAGGTGGTCAAAACCAGTTTCAAAAATCACCGCGAGGCGATACGGGGTTTAATTTTCCTTAACACACAAAGAACAAGTCTGGAAATCGCTATTTGGAATTATCTCAAAAAAGAGTTAGGCAAAGATCCCCAAGACATAATGGAGACAGCGAATATTCTTCATGAAGAAACCTTTGAAAGCGATAAGAAGTTTGCTAAAACCATTGTTAAAGTCGGCGAAAAATCCTCCGGTTTCATTATCGGCGCCCCTGAAGTTATATTAAATTTTTGTAACGAAACTCAAAAAGAAAAGGGGAGAATTCTATATGAATTTGAGGACTGGGCCAAATCTGGACTACGGGTGGTTGGTTTATGTGTAAAACCAAACGCCACTATAGCAAGCAGATCGGGCTACAGGTGGTCGGGTCTAATCGGAATTATGGATCCTGTACGAAAAACCGTTTACGAGTCTATAGTCAAAGCCAAAACCGCCGGAATTCGAGTAATTATAGTCACAGGGGATTATTTACATACTGCACTAAAGGTGGCCAAAGAAGTAGGGCTCGACATAGTGGATGGTGAAGCCATCGAAGGATCCGATCTCGATAAAATTTCGGATGGAGACTTAAGGAAAAGAATACAAGGCATCACCCTATTCGCCAGAGTCGCTCCTATCCAAAAACTCAAAATCATCGAGGCTCTTCAGGCCAATGGAGAAGTGGTCGCTATGACGGGAGATGGAGTCAACGATGGGCCAGCACTAAAGAAAGCGGACATTGGTATTGCTGTTGGGTCAGCAACCGATGTGGCTAAGTCCGCCTCTGACATGGTTTTGCTAAATAGCGATTTTCAAACAATCATCTCGGCTGTAGAAGAAGGTCGAATAATTTTTGCCAATATTAAGAAGGTTGTTGCTTATGTCCTCTCCAATTCTTTTGCTGAAATTGTTTTGATCATGGGTGCACTAATGCTCAATGTCCCCATACCTATGACTATTGTTCAAATTCTTTGGGTTCACCTAATCTGTGATGGGCCACCAGACATCGTCCTAGGATTCGAACCAAAGGAAACCGGCATCATGGAAGAGAAACCGCGAAAACTAATCAGTGAAAGCATTCTCGAGCTACCCATGATTTTGCTAATAGTTGCTATTAGTCTAACGGCTGGGCTCACAGCCCTATTTGCGTTTCACCACATCTTCAATGGTACCAATCTTCAGCTGGCACAAACAGTCGCCTTTGCTGTCATAGGCTCTATAGATTTGACATACATTTTTTCTTATAAGGATCTTAAAAAGCCCATCTATCAGATGAACCTCTTCGATAATAAATATCTCCTTGGAGCTGTCGGCTATGGCTTCATCTTGTTATTGTTGGGAATTTACCACCCCATGGTAAACCGGCTGTTGGGTACCACCCCATTGGATTTGAAACAATGGATCTATCCATTATTAGCTTCACTCGCCACCATTTTGTGGGTAGAAGTAGTCAAGCGCCTGAGGCCAAATCAAGCTCACAACCCGTAATATTCGTGTATGCAAGACACTATGTGCTATAATACCCTGTAGAAATCTAACGTACCCTAAAATCACGGCTAAGGCCGAAAAATCGGAGGCACAGATGGCGCACAGAAGTTCCGGTAATGAAATCATCCGTGACATACTTGAAAACGATGTTTACGACGACTCCATGTGTAACGGATTCCGAAGTTTATACCCCAAAGCATGGGGTTATTATGAATTTAACGATCGCGACAACACTATCTATCCACCAGGATACGCCGGTCTACTTACCGAAAAAGTTCAGGATCTAAAGCTTGTCGGCTCAGATCCAAATAAAATGGAGTTTTTCCGAAATGCCTGGCATTTCATCCCCAAAAGCTATTTTGACTGGAGAGAAACGTATAGGTACAATCCCGAGTTGGTGAAGTTTTGGCAAGATAATGAAGGCCACTTACATGGCTCAGTTATTGGTCCTATCGAAATGGGTATATTCTTTGAAACCGTGCTTCTTGCTATAAACTCACAAACCTTCAACGAGGAAAACGACTGGCTCCCGGACGATGATTGGCATGAAGTGCTCTATCAAAGTATCGATAGGATGAAAGAGGCCGGGCTACAAGTAGCTGAATTTGCCATGCGACGAAGAGCCTACAATTGGATGCACGACGAGGCAAATGAAATTCTCTATAAAAGAGGTGGTTCTTTTAAGACTGGGGGAATATATGTGGGTGCCAGTGTGCCTTATCACTCCTACTTTTCCGGTTTGGCTCCAAAGGGTACAGTGGCTCACCAGTGGCCCATGTTTCACGCGGCTGTCTTTGGCATCGAGTGGGCAAACCAGACAGCCAATGCTGCGTGGAGAGCTATCTACGGTGAAAATGTTGCCACTGCCCTCATGGATACTTTTACCGACGAATTCTTCTGGGCAACCCTCACACCGGAAATGGCACATCTCTTTAAGAGCTTTCGTTTTGATAGTGGGGTTGCGAAAAGACAGATAAACTTAGCCAATTGCTTTTTAACCCATCCTTCAGTCGGTGTTGATCCCGCTACTGTCACTTTAATGCCAACAGATTCTCTTGACGATCACGAGGCGATCAAGTTAAGTCGACAAATTCGTAATCTGGGCTACAAAGACGCCTTCGGCATCGGAGGGCACTTTACTAACAACAAAGAGTTCTTCAAAAAGACCCCTGCTTACCGTCCGCTTAGAACTGTCATCAAGCTGGTAGCGGTAAGTTTGAACGAAGGAGATACTTGGTTAAAGACAGCCAAACTATCAAACACGCCCGGAAAGTATACCGGAGATCCGAAAAAAATCGCTGAGTATGTACACCACATTCAACAGCATCCTTTTCCGTTTCCATTCTCAGGCTAGTTTCCACAACACCCTCTCCGGAGGGTGTTTTCTTTGTTTCGACTACAAAGATACCATGGCCCTTGCTATACTGAATTAATGCAGTTAAATCCGTATATTTTTCGCGGTTATGATATCCGTGGCGTGGTCGGTCAAGACATAGATGAGGAAACCTTCTACCTGCTCGGACGAGGCTATGCGACATTTCTCACCGAAAGAAGAATCAAGCTTTGCCCCGTTGGCCGAGATAACCGGAAAAGCAGTCAATCACTCTCCAAACAATTTATTCGGGGTTTAAATGACGGTGGTATCGACACTATAGATATCGGCCTTTCTCTTAGTCAAATTGTTTACTTTTCTTCTTATCATTTTCTTACCAAAGCCTGTGCCATGATCACGGCCTCTCACAACCCAAAAGAATTTAACGGCCTTAAGCTTGGGATTGGCTACTCCAATACCATGTCAGGTTCGGAAATCCAGGAGCTAAGGAAAATAATTGAAAGTGGACGTTTTTCTATTGGTTACGGTGAAAGCCAAAGTAAAAATATTTTCCCCTACTATCAAAAACATCTCCTAAAATATTTTAAATTAAATAAGAAATGGAGGATCGTTGTTGACACTCTAAATAATTCATCCGGTCGGTTCTATCCTCAGTTATTTCGCAAGGCAGGCTGTAGAATAATCACCCAAAACGAACGAATGAATGGAAATTTTCCCAACGGAACCGACCCTACCGATATAAATGTTTTGAATAAATTGGGTAAGGCTGTTCTTCGCGAAAAGGCCGATATCGGTTTTGCTTTTGACGCAGACGGGGACCGTATGGCGGTAGTTGACGAAAACGGCAAACTTCATTGGATGGATATAGTAGTCACTTTATTTGCCATAGATGTTCTGGAAAGACTCCCAAACGCTACCATAATTTATAACAATCTCTGTTCCAAAGCCGTTCCCGACACTATCAAGAAACTAGGCGGTAATCCCTTGATGTGGAAGACTGGTCATTCCTTTATCAAATCCAAAATTTTGGAAACTAAGGCAATGCTGGGTGGTGAGCTTTCTGGACACATATTTTTCATGGACAACTATTTTGGTCACGATGATGCCGCCTATGCCTGTTTGAGATTGCTTTCTTTCCTGGAAAATCACGGCGAATCCCTATCAGAAGCCGCATCATCTATCGAAACCCATATAGGCAGTCCGGAAATCAAGCTAGGGGTTCCAGATGAAATAAAGTTTGATTTGGTTGAAAAGGAATTAAAACATGATTTGGTCACTGCCTGGCCAGACGCAAAAGTAAACGTTTTAGATGGTATCAGGCTTGACACTGATGACCTCATGGCTGTAGTCAGGGCGTCCCAAAACGGTCCGTATATCACCATCCGATTTGAAGGAAAAAATGAAAGGATCTACAATGAAGTTAGAGACAGGTTAAATCAGATTCTTGGTAAATATTCGATTATAAATTGGATAGATAACATCAATGCGTACGCATTAGAAAAATAATATGAACTTTCTCGACGATAACAAAAATTTCAGAAAATTTGACCCAGAAAATTTGTATGAATCACTCACCAAGTTTGGCCGTCAGTTTGACGCCGGTTGGCATGCCGCTGAATTTGTAAACATTAATTTTGATAAGGAAAAGATAAAGAATATTGTTTTTACCGGTATGGGAGGTAGTAATCTGTCAGCAGAGATTATTAGATCACTGTCACCATTTTTACTATCTGTCCCTTTTGAGATAGTGGCCAACTATCGCCTTCCGGCTTACGCCGACAAAAACACGTTGGTAATTTTATCCAGTTACTCCGGAAATACCGAAGAGATAATCTCATGTGCCCAGGATGCCTCCATGAGAAGCTGTCCTTCAGTTTGTATCACCACAGGAGGAAAACTAATGGAATTGGCCGTTAATCAACGAATTCCACTCATAGAATTAGAAGAAAAATTTAATCCGTCTCGTTCGCCCAGAGCCGGTATTTGTCTGTCTCTAGGAGCTATTATCAGTTTTCTCCTTAGACTCAATCCGCCAGCCAAAAAACATTTTAACCAAAAAGATATTACTCAAACTATCGAACGGGTTCTTGATGTGGTAAACATGCATAAGAGCACCCAAGAGAATCCTGCCAAATCGCTTGCTATCAAACACAAAGGTGTGGGGATTATCTTCTTCTCTGCAAATCATCTCTCCGGTATTGGTAAAATTTTCGGGAATTATCTAAATGAAACCGCCAAAACGTTTAGCGCACAGTTTAACATTCCCGACTTAAATCACCATCTACTAGAAGGTCTCACTTTTCCGTCTTCATTGAAAGACGATACATCAATCATTATTCTCAACTCCGGAAATTTTCCGGAAATAATTCAAAAGAGAATCAAGATCACTCGGGACGTTTTAATAAAACAAAAATTCCGGGTTACCGTCATCAAGCCAGAAGTCATAGATCCAATTCTTCAAGTATTCGAGTCGCTGGTCTTTTTGGTAATGTTTAGTTATTATTTAGGTATAGTTAATAAAGTAAACCCGGCAATTAACCCGTGGGTAGATTACCTAAAATCCACCCTTTCAAAATAAAAATAAAAAATATTAAATCTAAAATTTACATGTCCCAACAGCCTGCCCTGGTACTACCATTCAGCAAGATAAGAAAAGAAGACATTCCTCTCGTTGGAGGCAAAGGCGCCAATCTTGGAGAGATGTATAGTTTCGGCATTCCCGTCCCCAACGGCTTTGTGGTTACAGCTGATGCATATAAATATGTTATCGATCACAATGCTCTGCAACCTGTCATTCGAGAGATCATCAGGCAAACAGATGTCAACAATCAGAAGGAACTTCAAAAAGCCTCTATCAAGATTCAGCGGTTTATTAATACTGCCAACATACCCCCCGAATTAACCAGCGAAATCTTTGACAGCTATGCGGGATTAAAACCGGGAGAAAAAAATCCCCTGGTAGCCGTCAGATCATCGGCTACCGCAGAAGATTTACCAGACGCATCCTTCGCCGGCCAACAAGAGTCGTATCTGGACATCAAGGGGGAATCCAACGTCTTACAGGCCGTCAGAAAAGCCTGGGCATCTCTCTGGGGAGCTAGGGCCATTTTTTATCGAGCCACCAAAAACTATGACCATTTTAAAGTCCAGCTTGCTGTACCAATTCAGTTAATGATTCAGTCTGAGGTATCAGGAGTGGTCTTTTCGGTGAACCCCGTCAGTCGAAACAAAAATCAAGTAGTAGTCGAAGCCGTTTGGGGTTTAGGGGACTATATGGTTCAGGGTGTAGTAAATCCAGATCACTACATCGTCAACAAAGACACCATGACCATACATTCCAGACAGTTTGTTCCCCAGACAATCATGGAAATCATGCAATATCCCAGTGGCGTCAAAAGAGTTAATGTACCCAAGGATAAAATAAATTTAAGGAAACTGACAGACGAACAGGTAATCGAAGTCGCCAAACTCTCTGCCAAAGTTCATCAACATTACTTTTTTCCTCAGGATAGCGAGTTTGCCGTCGAAAACGGCAAAATTTATTTGGTGCAAACTAGACCGATCACCACTCTGGATATGGGAAAAGGGGCCAAACATATTTCAGAAGAGCAAATTCTAAAACTCCCTCAAATTCTTCAGGGAGAACCAGCTTCTTTTGGCATCGGTTTTGGCAAAGTGGTAAAAATAAAAACCGCTAGTGAGATCAACAAGGTTAAAGAGGGTGATGTGTTGGTTACGGAGATGACCTCGCCCGATTTTGTACCCGCCATGAAGAGAGCCGCAGCCATTGTCACGGATAAAGGAGGCCAAACTTCACACGCCGCCATTGTTTCACGCGAGTTGGGCATCCCTGCCGTAGTTGGCACCAAAATTGCAACCAAGACACTCAAAGACGATCAGATTATCACCGTTAATGGTTCTACCGGCACTATCTACAATGGCGTACCAGAAAAAGGTAAGACTGTTGAGCAGAAAGATTTTAAGGAAGCCGAATTCCCCAAAACAGCCACTCATGTTTATGTGAACTTGGGGGAGCCTGATCTTGCTCCAGTTGTTGCTCAAGGTAACTCTGATGGTGTGGGTTTGTTACGGGCTGAGTTTATGATGGCTCAGATCGGCGTCCACCCAAAGAAAATGATTCACGACGGTAAAGAAAAAATATTTATTGAAAAGCTGGCGGAAAGTTTGGCAAGGTTTACCTACAGTTTTGGCGATAGGCCTATTGTCTATCGTGCTTCAGACTTCAAAACGAATGAGTACCGGAACCTGGTTGGGGGACAGGCCTACGAACCTATCGAACCAAATCCAATGCTAGGGTTTCGGGGTGCATACCGTTATATCAGCGACGAGTCGGTATTTAATTTGGAACTGGAAGCAATCAAAAAGGTTAGAAACAAAATGGGGTACAAAAATCTTCACCTCATGGTGCCCTTTGTTAGAACCGTTGATGAATTGATAAAAGTTAAAAGAATTGTTTCTGCCTCCGGTCTGACAAGATCAAACACTTTTAAACTTTGGATGATGGTCGAGATTCCCTCAAACGTAATTCTTCTGGAAGATTTTATTCAGGTTGGAATTGATGGAGTATCCATCGGTAGTAATGACCTGACCATGCTAATTCTTGGCACTGACAGAGACAATGAAACGGTAGCACCTGAATTTGACGAGCGGAATCCCGCTGTTACCTGGGCCTTGGAGCGCGTAGTAAAAACGGCAAACAAGCATCATATTACCAGTTCTCTTTGCGGTCAGGCAGCCAGTCTGTATCCCGATTTAGTGGAAAAATTAGTCGGTTGGGGAATTACTTCTGTTTCGGTGAGTCCGGATGCCGTCGATAATACAAGACGAGTTATCGCTCAAATCGAAAAACGCCTAATAAAATAATATGTCCAAAATCAAATCCGTCTACGCCAGAGAAATCCTGGACTCTCGGGGAAATCCTACTATAGAAACAACCATTTGGTCCGACACCAACCACGGTGCAGTTTCCTCCATCCCCAGCGGAGCTTCGACGGGTCGATTGGAAGCTTTTGAGTTAAGAGACGGAGATCCCAACCGATTTGACGGACTAGGTGTACTGAAAGCCTGTGCCAGTGTAAACCAAATTATTAGTAAGTATCTGATCGGACATGATCCTCTTAAACAAAACGAAATTGACCAAATATTACTAAATCTTGATGGAACCATCAACAAGTCTAAGCTTGGCGCCAACGCCATTCTCTCAGTCTCACAAGCCTGTTTTGAACTAGGTGCAACCTGCTCTGAAATGCCCACGTTTGAATACACCTCACAGAAATACGGTTTAGCCTTTCCCTCTGCACTGCACTTACCAACACCGATATTCAACATGGTCAATGGTGGTAAGCACGGTGCCGGAAATCTAGATTTTCAGGAGTATCATTGTATTCCTTCGAGTAGAAAGAAGTTTTCCGATGCCTTGGAAATGGGAAGCGAGCTCTACCATCTATTGAAGAAAGTGTTGACCGAAAAGAAGGCCATTCACTCGGTCGGAGATGAAGGTGGGTACGCACCCAACCTTTTCTCTAACACAGACGCCATAGAGCTGTTGGTAGAAACAATTGAACAGAGTAAATACAAATTTAACGAAGATGTATATCTAGGTCTCGATGTTGCCGCCTCATCTTTTTACAGTAAAGGAAAATATAAAATCAGTGATGTCAAAGAATCCTTGTCCGGTTCACAGATGGGTGATTTTTTCGTAGACCTTGTGCGCAAGTACAATCTTCTTTCTATAGAAGACCCGTTTGAGCAGGACGCATGGGATGACTGGACCAACTTTACTAGCATTGTTGGAAAACAAATCATGGTAGTCGGGGACGATCTGCTGGTTACAAATCGAACAAGGCTTGAAGAGGCGATAAAAAAAGGTGCCTGTAACACAGTTTTGATCAAACCCAATCAAATCGGCACCATTTCGGAAACTGTTTCCGTCGTCAAACTTGCTCGGAAAAACGATCTTTCCATTATCGTATCTCATCGATCAGGTGACACAGATGAAGATTTCTTGGCTGATTTCGCGGTAGGTGTTGGAGCAGATTTTGTAAAATTCGGCGCACCGGGGAGAGGGGAGAGAGTCACCAAATACAATCGGCTACTTTTTATTCAGGAATATCTCGAAAGTCTCAATCCTCATTCATGAAACGCGTTATTCTCTGTATTCTGGACGGCTGGGGAATTGCGCCCGACTCTCCAGGTAATGCCATCACTCAAGCACTTCCTCAAACTTACAATTATCTGCTTCAAAATTTTCCGAACACCCATCTCCTTGCCGCCGGCCCTGCCGTTGGTCTTCCGGATGGCATGGACGGCAACAGTGAGACCGGGCACTTAAATATCGGCGCCGGTAGAGTGGTCTACCAAGACTTAGCTCAAATTAATATGGCCATAGCCGATGGCAGTTTCTTTACCAACAAAGCTTTGCTGGATACGGTGAAACACATAAATTCGTTCGGTTCTCGATTACACATCTTAGGCATGGTTGGTTCCTCAGGAGTTCACTCCTTCAACGAACACTTATATGCCCTCATGCTTTTTGCCAAGAATCATGATATTAAGCAAGTGTATCTTCACTTAATCACCGATGGTCGTGATAGTCCACCCGACAAGGCCATGGAGCAGATCAAAGCTGTTCAAGCAGAAATTAACAAACTAGGAACAGGAAATATAGTCTCTTTACTTGGCCGCTATTACGCCATGGACCGGGACAAACGTTGGGATAGAACCCAAATAGCCTTTGATTGTTTGGTCGGTTCAGACGGAGAAGTTGGAAATGATCCGCTTACTATTATCAAAAATAGTTATGGTCGGGGTATTTATGATGAATTTATTTCTCCTACGGTCATAGGCGATGATCCAAACAACACTAGAGTAACGGCAGGAGATGCTGTGGTTTTTTTCAATTTCCGCACCGATCGACCAAGGCAATTGACGGAACTGTTTCTAAAGTCAGATATTCCAAATTTACGTTTTGTAACCATGACCAGGTACCGCCAAGCCTTTGAAAATCCGGCTATGTTTCCCACCACTTCAATCATAAATACTTTAGGGCAAATCGTTTCGGAAAATCATCTACTGCAGTTAAGAGCCGCAGAGACGGAAAAAATCGCCATGGTTACTTATTATTTCAACGGCCAAAGTGAGTCTGTCTTTCCGGGAGAAGCTAGGCTTTTCGTCAATTCCCCAAAAATTGCAACTTATGATCAACAACCTAGAATGTCCACCGACCGACTTGTTAGTGAATTTTCCTCTCGCTATAAGAAAGATGATTTTCGATTTGCTGTTATAAACATCGCTTGTCCGGACATGGTTGCTCATACCGGTAAAATCAACGAAACCAAGGAGGCCATCAAAGCCGCCGATGATGCTTTAAACTCATTGATCAATTTAGCCAAGGAAACGGATAGTTATCTGTTAATTACGGCCGATCACGGTAATGCCGAAGAGCTCATTAATCTACAGACCGGTGGGGTGAACACGGAACACTCTAATCTTCCTGTGCCTTTTATCCTTTATCATCAGGCAGATTATCATCTCCAGCTTCAAAGTGGAAAGCTCGGTGATATCGCCCCAACCATTTTGAACCTACTCAGCCTCCCCCAGCCAATAGACATGAACGGCAAAAATCTCATTATTCGAGCCTAAATTGTGGCTTTACTTTAACCTATATTATGGTACAATATACGGTATCAATATTCTGGTACCCTACAAAGAGGTTAAATGGACAAAAACGCGCAATTTCAGGTCATAAGGGCCGACTCGGCCGACCAATTAAATGAAACGTTGGATGCGATAAGAGTAAGCCTGCTGGGATCGGGCCGAAAGATTTCGGCCGTGCAAATGGTCACTCCCGTTCAGTGCCCTATCAGTCACAAGCTGATTTGGTCAGTTTTGATCACTCATGTTCCATTTCATTCTCTGGGCGAATAGCCTCCAAACAATACCCGTCTAAAGCGGGTATTTTTATGCCAACGATAGAATGATTGTCGCCTCGCCTTTGAGTTTGGTGCTCTTAACTACCTCCAGAACCTCAATTATTGAACCTCTAAATATTTTTTCTGACACTTTTGTCAGATCTATTGCCAGACAAACCCTTGAATCTCCTCCAAAGACACTCACAAGATCATTAAGAATTTTTTCTAGTCTAACAGTAGACTCATAAATTACTACCGAAAAGCTCATCGTACCCGACATGCTCTTGATATTCTTCAGCATCTCGTTTCTTTTTCCTGGTTTCTTTGGTAAAAAACCCAAGAACACATACTTATCTGTAGGCAATCCGGAAACAGCCAGAGCCGCACTCTCCGCCGTAGGACCGGGCACCACACTTACCTCCCACCCAAGAGCCAGACCTTCGTGTACCAATTTATACCCAGGGTCCGAGATGAGGGGCATGCCCGCGTCACTTACCAGTACCGCTTCCTCAAGCAGGTTCATTTCCTCAAGCAAAGAGGGGAGAACTCTATGCTCATTGAAGTCATTCACAAATTTTATTCTTGCACCCAACCTTTCTACCTTTCCTAGAGATGTGAGCTTGCTCCATAAATTATTGAACATCCTCGAATCCTCACAAACAATGAAATTCGTTTCCGAAAGCACCTTCAGTGCTCTTGCGGACAAATCTTCTACATTCCCAATCGGTAGTCCAACCACAGTTAACTTCATTCTTTGATTTTACACCAGATCCGTGATATCATATAGGCTGAACAACCCTTTGAAAATCGAGGAAAGAGGAAAAATGGCAGACATACCCGCTTATGAGCATGTTGTCTTTGAAAACACCAACCCAAGTCGCCAAAGTGACGAGATCAAAACAGCAACAAATGCATTCGTGAACAGTGGTAGAAACGTGGTCGTAATAATTCACAGTCCCGTCGTGATTGATGGGGTTCTCACCTATTCGGCAGAAATATGTGCGACCAGACGTACTCTGTCGGAGAATATCATCAAAATCGTCGTAACCTAGGTTTCTCAAACCCTTCATATCGAAGGGTTTTTGTTATCTAAATATACTTCCTAATTACTCCCACGCATTTGCCTTGGACCTTCACATTGATGGCAAAAATGGGGGACATGGAAGAGTTGGCCGGCTCGAGACGAACCCGTGTCCTTTCTCTAAAAAATCTCTTGAGAGTCGCCAAACCATTTTCAAGCAAGGCGACCACGATATCTCCATCTTTGACTGAGCCTATTTCACACTCTTCAATCAGGACGTAATCATGATCAAAAATACCCTCTTCTATCATCGAGTCGCCTTTAACCTGGAGAACAAAAGCTCTCTTTTTACCTGAGACCATCGACGAAGAAACTCGCATGGTGGCATTCGGGTCTGTCAGCGGTTCGATAGGTCTCCCGGCGGCGATATAACCCAAGATAGGAAGTTCTAGAGAAGCCAGCTCTACGCTAGGTCTGTCCACAACCTCGATTCCGCGGATAGCACCATCAAACTTTCGAATAATTCCCTTCTTTTCAAGAGCTTGAAGATGTTCGTGAACGGTAGCCAGCGATGAAACTCCAATTGCTTGTGCAATTTCAGAAAGAGTAGGGGAGTAGCCATTCTTCTGGATAAACTGTGAAATAAATTCTACGATTTGTCTTTGTCTTTTGTATAGTGTTACGGCCATAAATTCATTATTACCAAACAATACCCAAATGTCAACCTGCCTGTCGGCAGGCAGGCTAATAAAACCCAAATGACCCATAACGGATGGTATAATCCAGATTAGAAAGATCACGGCACTTTATCAAAAGGAGACACTGATGAAACGAACTTCGAGGCAAATTTATCACTTTGACCCCAGAACCTATTCGTATGCTAAGAGAGAAGTGTCTAAACGGAATTCAGAATTTGACACCATCGAGTCAACTGTCAGCCATATGATCCCGGAACTTCAAAAAGCAATGGGGGATATCGACATATATATTGGTGATCCCGTTTCACTTCACTTTCTGGGGAATTGGAGTGATGTAGATATATCGGTCAAGTTCAGCATGGCAACGGTTGGAAAAAAGCCGAAAGAAATATTTCTAGATATTACGCACGCGACCCAGCCAAATATCGCAGAAGAATACTGTCCTACAATTACTCTGAAGTTTGGTCTACCCGACGTCAAAGGGAAGATCCGAATGAGTCTCTATTCTGCCTCCGGAACAGTCCAGGAAATTTGTTATCTTTCGGATATTATCGTCAAAAAGTGGCCCCTTCTCCAAAAAGAGTAGAGAATCCGCCTACCAATACTCCCCAGCTTCGGCTGGGGCATTTTTATGCCTACTGATTGACAATTCAGCCTCAACATGGTATTATATAGGCCGTACCTTCAATTCTAGCTCATCAATCCGAGAGGAGATAATCTTATGAAAATATGTCCCTGTTGTTCGTATAAGAATTTGGATGTGAAATTTTGTGCCGAGTGCGGTACTGATCTACGTACCGTAGAAGCCAAAAAGACCTGCTTCGTAGCCATGAAGAGCGAAGACGGTGTACGAACCCTTCGTGGAGAGCGTTATCCCACCCGCGAGGCACTTGAAGAAGCCCATCAGAATTTGATGCATAACTTAGACGGCGTCTTCGTCATTCATGCCTTCGAAGAAGATTTGGTGACGAGTAGGCCTTTTACCCCCATCGGTATCGATAAGATCGTAAACTTCGGTACCTTCCGTCGCTACGATCCTTTCGAAATCACGCTCTCCTGAAAGGGAGAGTTTTTTGTGCGAAAATAGACCTGATGGAATTCAAACTAGAATCAACCTACCGTCCGACCGGAGATCAGCCAAAAGCCATCGAGAAGCTGGCCATCTCTATCGATCAACAAAATCCCCACCAAACTTTAGTCGGGGTTACCGGTAGTGGCAAAACGTTTACCATAGCCAACGTCATCCAAAAAACTCAGCTTCCGACTCTAGTCATGTGTCATAACAAAACCCTTGCCTCCCAGCTCTATCAGGAGTTTCGAGACTTCTTCCCGCACAATGCCGTCTCCTATTTTGTCTCTTATTACGACTACTACCAACCGGAAGCGTATATACCTCAAACCGACACCTATATCGAAAAAGAAGCCGACATCAATCCGGAAATCGATAAATTTCGCCTAACTACTACAGCCAACTTACTATCCCGCCCGGATAGCATCGTAGTCGCCTCCGTTTCGTGTATATACAATATCGGCTCTCCTTTGGATCAAGAAATAAACCTTTTGCCTTTAGCCAGAGGACAAGTTATTTCTCGTGACACTGTCTTAATGCGTCTGTCTGACCTCCAATACACCAGAACTAACTCGGAATTGACTCGTGGCATGTACAGGGCTGTTGGTAGCACGGTCCAACTGTTCCCATCTTACAAAGACATTGTAATTTCTATGGTTTTTGAAGGCAATACTTTAAGCGATATTGAGATACTCGATCCGATGAACTACACGAAGATGCAAGATGACGACTTGGAAAACACCGGTTTTCTGACCATTCATCCCGCCAAACTATTTATCACCAATCCAAAAACTCAGGGCGATGCCATTGCCAACATAAGAAAAGATTTGGAAACCCAAGTCAAAGCATTTAAGGATGCCGGCAAGATTATTGAAGCCCATCGTCTCGAACAAAAGGTGAATTACGATCTCTCTATGCTTGAAGAAGTTGGTTATGTCAGCGGTATTGAAAACTACTCCCGCTACTTCGATGGTCGCGTTCCCGGTTCGGCTCCATTTTCGTTGCTTGAATATTTTCATTACAACGCCAAGAAATTCAACAAACCCGGTTTCTTAACCGTCATAGACGAATCGCATATTTCTCTGCCCCAGGTCAGAGGTATGTACAACGGTGATCAAGCCCGTAAAGATAATCTCATCAATTTTGGCTTCCGTTTACCTAGTGCCAAAGACAACCGCCCTTTAACCTACACTGAGTGGCAATCCAGAACTCCGATCAAACTCTACTGTTCCGCTACCCCCACCGATCATGAACTATCACTTTCTCGTGGAAGTAAGATCCCCACGGTTGCAGAGCAGCTCATACGCCCCACCGGACTCTTGGATCCTCAAATACAGGTTTTTCCTGCCAAAGGCCAGATCGATCATCTGACTCAAGAAGTCATCAAAAGAACGGTTAAAGGTGAAAGAACTTTGATTCTTACGATGACCAAGAGAATGGCCGAAGACCTTTCCGATCACCTTAAAGAAAAATATCAATTGAAGGTTGAGTATCTTCACTCGGATATACACACCATGGACAGAGCCGATATTTTGGACAAACTTCGTTTGGGAGACTTTGATTGTCTTGTCGGTATCAACCTCCTAAGAGAAGGACTTGATCTTCCGGAAGTGTCATTGGTCGCTATTCTCGATGCCGATAAAGAAGGTTTCTTGCGCACTTCGACGGCACTCATCCAAACCATGGGCCGCGCTGCCCGTCACGTCAACGGAGAAGTCTATCTTTATGCGGATCGCATCTCGGACTCTATGAAAATCGCTATGGACGAAACTCTCCGTCGCCGTAAGATTCAAATGGATTACAACACAAAGCACGACATCATTCCTCAGGGAATCAGCAAACCGATCCGCGACCGTTTGTTTAAAGCCGAAAGCCAAACACCCGCTCCCAGAATCAAAGAACTAGCCGAACACGGCTGGACCGAGATCGACGACATCAATCCCGAAGCCCTCACGCCTCAGAAAAAGAAGATTCTCGTAGTAAAATTAAAAAAGATGATGAACCAAGCCGCCAACTCTTGGAACTTCGAACTCGCCGCCCGCTACCGCGACACTATCAAAAAACTTTCCTGAATTCAACAACAGTCTCTTGAGACGGAACTCCCAAGACACGTCCCCACCTGACATTAGAATAATACTGAGGGTTGTGTTTAGCACTCGGTGCATCTATCTTTACTTTTGACTTTATTTCCAATCTGTCTAACGCCTCTGGTGGAATGTTTGTATCCGAAGCTTGTTCAGTTCTACAAACAAAACCAACTTGTGGAATGACCGAACCCCGAATCGTTCCAACACTCACAGCTGTTACAACGCCATTTTTTGATGCCAAAAAGTCAACATCATAAACCCTATCAAGTTCAACAGAATCCAGGCTGACAGTCGCTCCGGTAGCTAATACCAAACATTCAGCATATACCATAGAGCGCATTCCAGACAAAAAAGTCAAGCCTTCAAATTCTTTGGGATTACCACCAATTTCTACAATCTTTTCAGTCATGTCGGTTAGAAAAGTGACTAAATCCAATACTCTATTGTATTGTGACTCCTTGACCACCACCATTCTTCCCACTTCGTCAAACTCAACCGCACTCACTACGTCGTTAAAAATTTGTCTCTGAATTTCTATACTTGCATTCCGAAATTCATCAGCTTTAGCATCCTTTCCAGAAGCCCTAGCACTCTCTACTTTGCCACACAATTTAATAAAATCCTCAATCAATGCCACTGAATCATCCTCTTCCTCAACAAATACACCATTGTTGACCATATACCATTGTTGGTACATATCCAAAACAGCAACCATATCAAATTCTTTTTTTGAGTCCACTAGGGTGATAAACCCCTTAAGTTTATCTCTAAGCCTTGTGTCCGAAGCAGCATATTCTGGTGTTGGTTGAGGTGGTGTAGCCATGTCATATTTATATCACACAATTAATAATTGGGGTAAAACTCAGACCAAAACATATTTTTCCAAAAACCAAACTAAAAAATTCAATCATTCAAAAAGGTGGTGAAAAACAACTCGATATGCTCCCCGAAAAGCAAATTACAGTAATTTTAGTCAAGCCTCTCGCAAACGGCGTGGAAAATACATGGGCAAACAGAATTAGTCCCAAAACATATATTGGCGGAAATAGTCTGGTTGTAGTTATTAGATCCTCCGTGAATTCGAGTGATATGGAGACGGTAAGAAGACATCTGAGCAAGGTTATGAAATAGATCAAATAAAAAACTCCCGATTTCTCGAGAGTGTGGCTTAGATTGTGAAGCGCTATAAAGCACCATGATGGACCTTGCTTCGACGACGGTGGCGATCGCCTTCAAAAATTTCAATGCTTTCGTACTTGATAAAAATCAAACGCCCATACAGTGGATTCTCTGTAGGCAGGATTTGAAAAATTGCGATCCTGTCTTTTTCTTCAAAACAAAGAGTGTCAAAGTAGCTAGGTTCGTTTACTATGCGGTGATTGAATAATACCCCAATAGAATGTGGCTGGTGATCCAAATCAGGATCGATTCTTATTCGAACCCCGTTCGATGGATGCAGTGAAATTGGAGTAAGGAATCCATTATCCACTTTAAACACCTTAGGTTTGGAAGGGACGATCAAATATTGTGGTGTTTTCAAGTTAAACTCTCCTAAAGTTATAAAGATCGACTTTCAATGTATCGGGGCACATTATACCTTACCTGTAGAGGATAAAAAAGGGCCCTCCACTACTTGAGAGCCCCGCGAACCAACCTTATTCGTCCTTGGGTACACCACAGTTTTGGCACACTGTGGCTTGTTTTGGATTGCGGTGGGAACACTCTCCACAAATCCATTCCTTAAGTGTTACTTTAACTCGTAAAATCAACGATTTTAGCCTCATTTTGACCATATCCTTTCTTGCCAGATATTAAGAGCAACGTATCCTCTTTCAGTACATTATATCCTGTCAAATGGATATTCACAAGGTCTCGTATAATCACCACATGGACGAAACAAAATTAGTCAGCAATACTTGGATCGAAAAAGGGGTAACCATGAAGTTTACTTGGTATCCCGGAAAAAATGTGGAACAATTTCAGCCCTTCAATCAGGTTTACGGTGTCGTCTTTAATGCAGACGGTAAAATGCTTATTCAACGAAGAGAATTGAGACCTTGGTGTCTAGCAGGAGGCACGGTCGAAGAAGGGGAGACCGCCATAGAGACTTTACGTCGAGAGCTTATTGAAGAAGCTGATGTGACTATTAAAAATCCCATCTTGCTTGGCGGTCAAAGGGTGCAATTTCCCGGAGGTCACAACCCAAACCCCACCAAACGGTTTGTTGGCGACGACTTCTACCAACTCCGCTATTATTGCGAAGTAGATGAGGTTCTACCCCAAACACCGGATCCGGATCACAACATCATCAATGAACGGCTTTTTGTTCCCCAAACCGAAATAAATAATTATCTTGGTTGGGGCATCACCGGACAAGTTATCTTCGACCAAGCCATCACCCTATTTCACCATCTCCATCCTGCTATACTGAATTGATGACCGACTCTGATAAAAAGGAAATGAAAAACCTCGTTTTTGGTGCTGTTGCTGATGCCCTCGAGGAGATCGTATTCCCAAAATTCGAGAAGATCGATGAAAGATTCGAGAAAATAGACGAGAGATTCGAGAAAATCGACCAAAATTTAGCGCACCTCAATGAAAAGGTCGATAACCTATCAAGTGCGGTCGAAATTCTCGACTCAGACGTGGGAGGAGTCAAGATGAGACTCAAGGTGGTTGAAAACAAACTTGACGGTCTAATCGATAGTTCGCTGGTGGTCAGAGACCACGAAAGACGCATATCCAAACTCGAAAAAGCCATCGCCTAAAGCTTCTTCTCCAAGACTTCATCCAGAGCTGCCTCGTGGATAAAGCCATAAACTTTGCCATAATCTCCCCATGAGAACTTACCACGCTGATGTTCAAAAAAGTTGTCACTAGCTAATTTAAAATAGTTGGTCACCAATTGTCGATATCCTTTTTCATCCATTCGGACTACGTCCGACACATCATCGCCCGAAACCAATTCCTTGTCGGTAAGCGGTAGAAAATAAACATATACTACATGAGTAAACTTTTCCCCTTCAAAGGCACCCTCGACATTTACTTGAACTAGTGGGACAAATCTATCTACCGGTTCCTTAATCCCAAGCTCTTCTTCCGTTTCTCTGACTGCGGCAGACAACACGTCCTCATCGTCATTGATTCCTCCGCCAATCATTCTCACAATCCCTTCCGGGTAAAATCCCTTCTTGTCACCAAGAATAAACTTTTCCTGATCATCCTTTCCCAGAATCAATACTGTCCTATCTCTATATCTCAAATTTTCAAATGGTAGATGGCTGAGCTCTACCTTACACTCAATTTCTTTAAACATAATCAAATTATGTCATCAAACTCGTCATTGTGTCTTAGTCCGCTTCAGATATAAGGAGTTCTCGTAGTTTTAGATAGTCGGTGATTCCATCTTCCAGAACCGCTCTATAAATATCCGTGCTGGAAACTCGGTTCTTGTCGTCTCCTTGCATCTCCCTGGCCTGCTTTAGCCGCAATATTGTCAGTCTATTTTCTGGAGTCAGGCTTTCCTTAAATCTTAAATCTCTATCTATTTTGTCCTGAGGATATTTTTCCACGAACCAAATTTCGGTCTCCCACTTCACACCATCAACTTCTGATATCAAAACAACGATGAAACCCTTGAGCCGATTCTTTTTTGGATATTTTACAAAATCTCCATATTGATATTTTTGAAAATCTCTTTTTTCAATCAACTCCATAATCGCTCTCACCGATGCATCTCTTGGATTCTTGGTTTCCACTACGATGTCGATGTCGGGTCCGAACATCACATTAAGATTCAAACCACCAATGACCGAACATTTTCCATATTTTGAAAGTAGGGGTATCAGTCCGGAGTCAGCAAGAATATTGTTGGCAATTTGTTTTTGATTTTCAGAGTATTTCAACATTTCAGCGTCGTACATTGACTTATTTTACTCCAGTGCCAAACCTGCCGCCAATGGTGCAAAGGAAACAAATAGATTGTTCTATTACTAAACACAAAATAATGCATTCGGGTATTTTAGGGTAATTTGGAGTATAATAATCAGTCATGTCCGGCACCTCACCATCCACTCATTTAATCATCAAGGGGGCTCGTCAGCATAACCTAAAAAACGTCAATCTGACGCTGCCCAAGAACAAACTGGTTGTCTTTACCGGTGTCTCCGGTAGCGGCAAGTCCAGTATGGCCCACGACACCATCTATGCAGAGGGACAGCGCCGTTACGTCGAATCTCTCTCCTCCTATGCCCGTCAATTCCTGGGGGTTATGGACAAGCCGGATGTCGATCAGATCGAAGGCCTTTCCCCGGCCATCCTCATCGACCAGAAGCAGGGGAGTCACAATCCCCGCAGTACCGTCGGTACCGTTACCGAGATTTATGACTATCTCCGCCTCCTCTTTGCCCGTATTGGGCACCCACATTGCCCTCAGTGCGGTCGGGAGATCATGCCACAGGATATTAATCAGATTTACAAAGCAGTAATTGAGCTAGCCATTGCACACCCAAGCTATCAAAAACAAAAAGGGGTGCGCTTGCTGATACTGTCGCCAATTGTCAAAAACCAAAAAGGGGAGTTCAAAGAACTCTTTCCAGGTTTGGTCAAACAGGGGATTGCTGAAGTCCGAGTCGATCGCAAAATTCTCTCAACTCAATCCACTCTTTCTTTATTCAAAAACAATCGCCACAGTGTCGAAGCTGTAATCGACAAACTAATTATCGGCCAAGTTGGAGGAAGCCCCGAATATGAAAAACAAAGGTTAATCGATTCCTTGGAACAAGCACTCAAAATTTCCGATGGTGAGGTCTATGTCAGCATAGTTATCGACCCCTCCCTTTCCTTTCCCACCGATCCTGAGGATATGGAGGATCATCTGTTCTCTCAGAAGCTCGCCTGTCCTGTTGATAACATTTCTATACCGGAGATTGAACCTCGCTATTTCTCTTTCAATGCCCCCGAAGGTGCCTGTCCAGAATGTACAGGCCTCGGCACCAAGATGGTTCTGGATACCGACTCGGTTATCTCACCCTCGCTCAGTTTTCTTGAAGGCTCCGTCATACCTCTCGCTTCACAATTCGAAACCAGAACTTGGTTGGCGAAATTAATTCTCGAAGCCATGGAATCTGTCGGCTTTGCCGGAAACAAACCCCTTCTCGATATGACCGAGGAGCAAAAAAGCATTCTATTTAACGGTACCGGTGAAAAAACATTTTCCATTAATGGTGTCAACAGACACGGCAAACATGTCGTGAGAAAAATGCCGTTCGACGGGCTTTCCAAGGAATTCGAAAGACGTTACGAAGAATCCAGCTCGGATTCATTTAAAGCAGAAATTTCAAAGTACTTAATCCGAAAAACCTGCCCAATTTGTCTCGGCACCCGTCTCAAGCCGGAAGTCTTAGCCGTTCATGTAGACAACCATTCTATTAGTGAAGTTACTTCTTGGTCGACAGCCAAATCGTTTGCTTTCTTCGACAAACTATTTAAAAAATTAACTCTCACCGAACAGCAAATCAGCGAACCAATTGTCAAGGAAATAGGGGACAGACTTAGTTTCCTGATGTCGGTCGGTCTTGATTACATCACTTTGGCACGAGAATCCGGTACTCTTTCCGGAGGTGAACTGCAAAGGATCCGTCTGGCTAGCCAAATCGGATCTCGACTAACCGGCATACTCTATGTTTTGGATGAGCCCACCATTGGCTTGCATCAGCGAGACAACGCCAAATTAATCAAAACTCTTCAAGACCTCGTTTCACTTGGGAATTCTTTGGTTGTTGTTGAACACGATCAGCAAACCATGGAGAGTGCCGATCACATCGTAGAGTTCGGTCCAAAAGCCGGTTATCTTGGGGGAAAGATTACTTTCGAGGGAACGGTCGACGAAATGAAGTCCTCTGATTGTTTGACCGGCCAATATCTCTCCGGCAAAAAAACTGTCGTTGCCATAAAACCAAAAGAGCCAACAGAAAGCCCAGCGTCTATTCGATTAACCGGCTGTACACACCATAATCTTAAAAACATTGACGTCGATTTCCCGCTAAATAAATTTGTTGCCGTCACCGGGGTTTCCGGATCCGGAAAATCTTCACTGGTTGTGGACTCTCTCTATGAGGCTCTCTCACAAAAATTAAACCCCCAACATCACAAAGAAGATATCAAGTTTGGAACTATCACCATCCCTGATATCGTCAGAAGAGTCTCTTTAATTGATCAAAGTCCAATTGGGAAAACTCCCAGAAGCAATCCGGCAACTTACACCAAAGTTTTTGACTATATCCGCCAACTGTTTGCAAACACCCAAGAGGCAAGATACCGTGGATACGGACCGGGTCGCTTTAGTTTTAATGTCAAAGGTGGACGATGTGAAACCTGTGAAGGCGACGGTCAGATCAAAATCGAGATGCAGTTTTTGGGGGACATTTATATTACTTGTGAAACCTGTAGCGGAACTCGTTTTAACGACCCCACCTTGGAAGTAGAATACAAAGGCTTAAGTATTGCAAAAGTTCTTGATCTGACCATGGATGAGGCGGGTGATTTCTTTAAAAACGTTCCCACTATTAGTAAAAAAATTGAAACAATTAAGAAGGTTGGTCTTGGTTACATCAAACTAGGACAAAGCGCCCCCACTCTTTCGGGTGGCGAAGCTCAGCGAGTCAAGCTGGCAACCGAACTGTCGAAAACAGGTAGTGGACATACTGTTTATATTCTCGATGAACCCACTACGGGGCTTCACTTCGAAGATTTAGGCAAGCTCGTACAAACTCTAGTCGATCTGGTAAACCAAAACAACACTGTCATCGTCATCGAACACAATCTAGACGTAATTAAGAATGCCGATTATATTATTGACATCGGACCAGAGGGTGGTGATTCTGGCGGAGAACTAATTGCCAACGGATCTCCATCCAAAGTAGCCGCCAAATTCAACACCCCTACGGCCCAAGAATTAAAAAAGTTAGTTTTCTAAATTGCCTAGTAAATTCACTGCCATTCTCCTAACCCTTTTAGGACTTTTTATGGTATCCTTCCCCAAAAATGCCCTGTCTCTAGCTAAATTTGATACGACATATCAAATATATTACCAAATAGGAGATAGCGGAAAGACACACGTAAAATTTGTAATCAATCAAAAAAATAATCTTTCCGTTGTATACGCCACCGACTTTGGTTTAAGTGTAAATGAAACAAAAATTGAAAACGTAAAGGTCCTAGATGAAGGTACCCCAATTACACCTGATGTCATAAAAAGTCTGAATCAAACATCAATCTCCTTTCCCTTCTCCAGTAAGGTCGTAGGAAAAAACAAAAAACACACCTTCACTATAGAATATGACACTACGGATATTACAACTAAATCCGGTAATACCTGGCAAATTGATATTCCCCGCTTGGAACCGGACGAAAATGTTTCGGAGCAGACAGTCATCCTAACCGTTCCTTCGGGATTTGCTTCACCTGCCTATATCGATCCCAAACCCGACATCATCAATGGAAACGTCTATTACTTCAGTGGTCAAAAGATTAGTAATAAATCCATTAGTGCCATTTTTGGCAAAACTCAGTACTATCAAGGCACTCTTAATTATCATCTGGTAAATAGTGAAAATGATCGTATTAGAACTGAGATATCCCTTCCTCCAGATACTTCTTACCAAACCGTATATTACCAAAATATCAATCCCAAACCCGAAGAAGTTGTGAGAGACAACGATGGAAACTTTCTTGCCAAATACACTCTGTCGCCTGGTGAAAAAAAAGATATTGTCGTAAGTTTGATCGTAAAGATCGATTTTACTCCCAAACCTACAAGCCACCAACCGTCCGACAATTTAACAGCCAAAAATTCAATCTGGAATTTTGACAATGGAATTTTTAATTCTCAAGAATTAAAGAATTTGAAAACCCCAAAATCAATTTATGATTTCGTAACGGACAAGATGAAGTATGATTACGAAAAAATAAATAGAGAAAAATCCGTTCGGTTTCCGGCAGCGGAATCATTAATCAATTTTCAAAGCGCAATTTGTACCGACTTTGCCAATGTTTTTGTAGCTATAGCGAGAAAATCGGGAATACCGGCCCGGGAGTTGGAAGGTTTTGCTATTTCCGAAAACCCTGACCTGAAACCACGCTCTCTAACTCAAGATGTTCTTCATGCTTGGCCTGAGTATTTCGATAAAGCCAAAAGTACTTGGATTCAAATTGATCCCACTTGGGCAAATACCACAAGGGGAATAGATTATTTTAACAAGCTAGACTTTAATCACATTGTTTTTGTGATTCATGGTGAAAACCCTGATTATCCTATCCCAGCCGGGGGATACAAAAACGGGCAAAATTCAAAAGATATTATCTTTGAGCCTATTACTAGTATAAATTTTCCGCCACCGGCATTTACAGCCACTTTTGAAAAACAAGAAGAAGAAGACGTGCTTATAAAAATTAATAACACTTCCGGTGTCTCCTATTACGGAGAGGTGGTCAGCGACGAAAATAACCTATTGGAAAAGTCCATTTCTTGGGTAAATATTCCACCATTCTCACAACAAACAATCCGTATTAGGCTTAAAAAACAGCCCTTCATCGCCAAGATCGAATCTCAAGTTATAATTTACGTTAATGGCAATCGACTTGAATCTGAAATTTCCATCGGTTCTTCCTCCTCAAAGACTCTTATTTACTCCGGGCTCGGAGGATTTTTGGCACTCGCTACCGTCTCAGCCAGGTATATATATATTCGAAGACAGAAACAAAAAACCTCTTTATATCGGTAAATCTATAAATCTTAAGACTCGCCTCAAACAACATTACGAAGGTTTTACCGAAGGAACCACCAAAGCTCTTCAGTTTATTCCCAAAACCAAGTTTGTCTATTTCAAGCCGGTAAGGAATGATATTGAAGCGGTCATCACAGAGGCTAACTATATCAAATCCTATCAACCGCGATACAACTCGATTGTTAAAGACGATAGATCAAATCTCTATATAATTTTCACCAATCATCCCGATACCAAAATTCGTATCGTCCACGCTACGGACATAGCCAACTTAAATCTTGATAATTTTCAAAAACAAGTTTACGGACCATATACCTCCGGAACCGTCTCTCAAAGCCTCTACAAACAAATTAGAACTATTTTTGGTTTCTGTCTTACACCCTTCAATGGGAGGAATCGGGCATGTTTCAATTATCATCTCGGGCACTGTCCGGGTGCCTGCACGGGTGAGATAACGGTTCAGAAGTATCATCGTCACTTGGGAAGAATCAAAAAATTCTTATCCGGGCAATTCACGCTTCTGGACAAAAGTCTTCATCGGGAAATCAAAACGGCTATCACAAAAACAGACTTTGAAAAAGCTCAACTAATCAAAATTCAAATTGCTGGACTGCATCATTCACTAAGTACGCACAACTCCAGTCTCCTTCTGAAACTTTCAGACGCTACCGATGCCCTACAATTTCAAATAGTCCAAAAGCTCAAACATCCCAAACTCAAAAAACCTCCGTTTAGAATTGAATGCTATGATCTGGCCCACCTTCAGGGGGAAAATTATGTCGGCTCAATGTCCGTATTTATTAAGGGTTCACCTAGCACCCCGGACTATCGGCATTTTCACATCCGTTTTCCGGATCGGTCTGACCCCTTTGCCATGAGACAAATTATTGAGAGAAGACTAAAGCATAAAGAATGGGGAAGCCCGAATTTAATTGTTCTTGACGGCGGTATTCCACAACTTTCTATTGTGACACCGGTCATACCCAAAGACATTCCCATTATCGCTCTGGCCAAAAAGAAAGAGATTATCTATTTCTATAACGAGGATCATAAAACGGTCAGCGTGAATTTGTCTTTGGAAGATCCAGTTCTAAATCTGTTTCGAAACATCCGCGACGAAGCTCATCGTTTTGCCAACTCCTTTCACAAAAAACAAAGACAAAAAGATCTCATATCGTAATATACTTAAATTGGACTTATGAAAATCTTTCTCCGTCACGTCTTAATCAATTTATTAGTTTTGTATTTTACGGACATTTTTTACCCCGGCTTTGCACTCCCACATGACCTAAAAACTCTGCTCTCGGCTTCAGTTATTTGGCTGTTACTCAACAAAATTGTGAAGCCGGTTATCAAACTCCTTCTCCTACCGATCAATTTGATTACATTAAATCTCTTTTCCTGGGTCATCTCTCTACTGACACTCTTTTTACTCCAAACTCTCGTTGAAGGAATACGCATTACTAGCTACGCCTTCCCGGGAGCCAACTTTGAGGGATTTGTCATCCCTCCAATCTTCATCGGAGTTTTTCTGTCGTACATTCTCACCTCGACCTTCTTAAATGCTTTTCACAGCTTCGTTTTTTGGTTAATTAGAAAGGATTCTGAATAGAGGCTATAATACAAGATTATGCAAGCTACACTCATCATCCAAATTATTGTTTCTCTCATACTTATCGTTTTGGTCACCCTTCAGTCCAAAGACTCTTCACTGGGGGCAGGTTTTTCGTCAGCGACACAATCAGGGTTTCATACCAAAAGAGGCCCGGAAAAAATGATCTACTTGGCTACTATCATTTTCTCCGTCATTTTCCTGATCCTCTCTTTTCTTAATATCGCTATCTGGAAATGATTAATCCTTTTCGTGAAAGAATCTGGTTTATTAAGGGATTCGTGAAAAAATATACTCTACAAATCCTTGTTAGCCTTGGAATTACCGTTCTGGTTGTCTCACTTGGAAATATAGTTGTTTCCAGGTTACCGCACCCAAAGGCACGCTATCGAATTGGAATAGTTGGTCAATTTGGATCCGGTCAACTTCCTCCCTACATTATTAATTTTGTAAATGCCGGATTGGTCACCATTGACAATAATCACGAACCACTACCTGGTTTGGCAGAGAGGTGGGAAATAAGTGATGATGGGAAAACATATACTTTTTACCTGAAGCCAAATCTAAAATGGTATTCCGGTAAGGCGGTAAAGGCTTCCGATATAAAGATCTCAATTCCCAATATCAGCATAGAAACGGTTGATCCAAACATTATTCGCTTTCATATTCCAACAAAATTTTCACCCTTCCTTTCTTTGTTAAACATTCCACTCCTAAACTCATTTGGTGAGATTATTGGTGAATATGATATCCACCTCAAGCAAAAATCATCAGGAGTTATTTCTCAAATCACCGTAGAGACCCGCGACAAAACATTGATTTTTAATGTATTTCCTACCGCAAAACAAGCTTTAACGGCCTTCAAGTTAGGTCAAGCCGATCTGGTGTTAAATCTTCCCTCAGAATACCAAACAGAAGCCGAACAATATGGAAAAATTTCAAAATTAGTTGATTCAAACCACGTGGTAGAGCTAATTTTTAACCAACAAGATCCCAACTTAAAAGAAAAGAACGTGCGTCAAGGAATAGCCTATTCGCTTAAAGACAAAACTTTTGGCCAAACTGAGGCTCTCACCACCATCAATCCTTCTTCGTGGGTCTTTAACCCGCTAGTGAAAACCTACCCATACAATCCTCAAAGAACCAAAGAGTTGATTAAATCACCAATATCGCTTGAGTTAGCCACTACACCTGAATTGCTCTCCGTGGCCGAAAACATTAAGAATCAATTGAACTCCGACAAAATTAGCATCAACACCAAAGTGGTTACCTCTATTCCCGAGCAATTTCAACTTCTCTTGACTACTTACAGTATTCCCTCCGATCCGGACCAATATCGGGATTGGCACTCTACCCAATCGACAAATATTGGTAGGGGATCGGATGAAAAAATTGACAAACTCCTCGAAGACGGACGTATTACCCAAGATTCAAAAGAAAGAAAGAGAATCTATTTTGATTTCCAAAAAACCTTTGCGGAAGAAATTCCTGCATTAGTCCTTTATTACCCATCAGTGTTCAACCTCGCCAGAAAAGAAGCATATTTCCAACTAATTGACACCGCGAAATAAGGTTTTGTGGACCCTGAGGGAATCCCCTCACTTTCGTTCGGGACCCGTCTCGCCAAAACCGTTACGGGTTTGGCTCCGACATCCGATTCCTTGGTTCTAGATACACAAATGTCCCGCCACTAGGGCGAGACTTTTGTGGACCCTGCAGGAATCGGACCTGCGACCTCCTCGATGTAAACGAGGCGCTCTAACCAACTGAGCTAAGAGTCCATCGAAGCATGTGCCGAGGAGAGGACTTGAACCTCCACAGGATTGCTCCCGCTACCACCTCAAGGTAGTGCGTCTACCATTTCGCCACCTCGGCATATTTTATCTATTTACAAAAAGGTGAGCGGGAAAAGGGATTCGAACCCTCGACCTCCTCCTTGGCAAGGAGGCGCTCTAGCCAACTGAGCTATTCCCGCGAATAGAAGTATTTTATCAAAATATGTGCCAAGCTGAGGACTCGAACCTCAATTTCGTGTTTTTCAGACACGCGCCGTGACCATCTTGGCTAGCTTGGCATGCCTATCAATTATATCAATGATTTGATGAGATAATAAAGGGATTGGGCAGGTGGCGAAATGGTAGACGCGCAGCGTTCAGGACGCTGTGAGGCAACTCATGGGGGTTCGAGTCCCCCCCCGCCCACAAAGAAATATTGCGCCCTAGTGGTGCAATATTTTTTGATTGGGGGATCTCGAACAGTCGGAGCGAGTTTCGTAACGAATCTCGCGAAACGGGTCCTGAGGAACTTTCTATTGAAAGTTACCGAAGGGATTCCTGCAGAGTACACCAATATCCCACCGGAGTTTTTTGTATTTACCAGGACAGGGATCTATAATGACAGAACATGCCTCATTTTGTCGATAAAGGCCAGAATTTTGAAAAATATCTGGTTTCCGAATACTTTAAGCACGGTTCAATCAATAAAGTTTTCTACTTTCATCACTTTGATTTACCCATTTCATATGCCGGTTACGACCGCGTACTGACCAAATATGGTGTCATCAAATCGGCTGGCCCAAATAGCAAACTAACCGAATCTCTTGGAATACTCAGTCTTGTCGCCGATTATAAGTTATCGCTTGAAAAGATCTACGAAAGATATGCCTCTCCTGGTTTGCTGGTCTCCACGAACACTCTTCACCGGATACTGCATTACACTCGTCTTGGGCTCACTAGACGACAGGGGACTGCCCTCATTATTACCCATCACAACAAACCTAATATGTATCTCGTTGGCAAAGATCAAAGCCTTACCAATACGGCACTTGGCCAAAAAGGTAATCTTTCTTTGCCCATGGGTCATTCGAAAATCGGTGAAAATCCTCGCGAGTCGATCCTCCGTGTTCTTCAGCAAGAAGTCTTCACAAACTTAGTAATGGAAAATAGCTTTCCGTTTCATCTCATCCCAGACCACCCCAAACCTCTAATGTACATCAATATTGCCGACATTCGGGTCTCTGTCTACCATATAGAGCTCGATGGCTTACCAAGCTTTAGTAGTTTCAAACTATCTAATCTACGATTCGAAAAACTGAGTGATATCTCTGGCTTGAAAACCCGTCCCGGAATATTAGAAATTATTCAAAACTACAAAAAACTTTCATTATTTCCCGAACCCTCCATTACACCAGAATACAACTCAAATCTAAACTCAAACCTCTTCGCTCTAGCCGAGGTGCATTCTTCTGGCTAAGCTTACAGCTTCGATGTAAAATATACCTGTAATTGCCGAGTCGTCTAGTGGTAGGACGCCTCCCTTTGAAGGAGGATATCCTAGGTTCGAATCCTAGCTCGGCAACAAAATCTTTCCTTAATGGAAAGATTTTGTTGCTTATTAAGCTAGAATTCGAGTGGCGGACCCAAGCTCGTAACGATCTTGGGGAGCCGGGTTCGAGCAAAACTTCAGCAGAAGTTTATGCGAGAAAATCCTAGCTCGCACCTCCTAGCTCGGCAACAAAATGAGAGGCCGCTTGGCCTCTCACATCGAACCTCCAAAAATTACAACCTATCCTTGAAATTTTTTTCCAGTTCTACATCACGATATCTAAATAGGGGAGCTCCCACGGTGCAGATCGCTAAAAGTGCCAACGCAGGCCAAGTCAGCCTTCCTAACGACACCACGCTGACTACAACGAAAAACAAACCAAACATAAAACCAATCAATAGGTTTGTACGGTTGAAGTACGGTTTTATCTCGGTCCAAAGTTTCATTTAATGTTCTCCTTTCCTCAAAGATAGGAAATCTTAACACTATCTTGATTGTTGTCAATCCGCCAATTGTAAGATAAATCTCATATACAAATATTATAGTTGAAATCAAAAAATATTAGTTCTAATATCAACTGATAATGACCAGAAGGGGAATTGAAAACGAACAAGCATCCAACCACGAATTACTTGAACAATTATCCACCGAACCGGCACCAATTAATCTTCACCTCTATCAACCCCCAAGACTCCTAACTATCTCACACCAGGGAGGGATACGGACCGTCTTTGACATTACCGGTGTCAGCGGTACGTCGGACGGTTTTAATCACCAGATCACCCGCGAAAGCTATTTACCTCTCGTTGGCAAAGGTATATTGGCGGATAAGAATGTTAGTTGGAATCTTTACGGTGTCACCGCGGACTGGTTGGAGGTTAATTACCCCAAACTCATTGATAATCTCAGACATGGCATTGACGCCGGAGCCAAACTGCCGGTTGGGGATACATACCTACATATCATCTTGCCCTTCCTAAGCCATGATCACAAAAACATGCTGATTCAAATTTGCAAGCAAGTTTACCGACAAAGGTGGGGGGCGGATCCCGAAAGTGTTTGGCTACCCGAGTCAGCTGTCGATTCAGACACCTTAACTTCTCTTGCAAAAAACAAATTTCTGGGAGTGCATCTCCGTGAACATCAAGTTCAATCTTCTGTCGGTGGAAACTTGTTTGCTATTGATTCTGGTCAGGGAAGAATCTTGGCCATCACCGGCCATAATCACCTCAGTGGCAAAATCGGGTTTGACAAACCTTGGTCCGATTCATTCTATGATGATTGGCGTAGACAGTCAGAGTTGCTTGGCTATGCACCCAGAATCTCGATCGATGGAGAAACTTTGGGTCATTGGTGGAAGGAGGGAGACGGATCGTTCGAGTTTACCAAATATCTTCTCCGACATCTGGAAGGTAGTCAAGAGGAACACAAACTAGACTTCACCATCAAAAATATTCCCAGTGCCCAACTTGTAGAAAACACCAGCTGGAGCTGTTTGGACAGTGGTCTGGGTCGCTGGAAAGGGGATAGAGATTGTCATTGTGGTTTACCTAATAACGAGCAACAAGCAAATCAAATTAGAACCTCAAAGAAAGATCTTTTCGACAAACTGTCTCTCGCTAGCACTAGAATTGATCAATCATTGGACACATATCTTCCCGGTTGGCGGGAACTTTATATCCATTGGTTTCTCGATCAAAGATCAAGTCTAGCCACCGGAAATCCCATTTCCGCCGAAAAACTAAAAGATAAAGGTCTCGAAAAACTCTTCCTTGCAGCCTATGTTAGAGACATGGGTTGGACCAGTTGCGGCTGGTTTTTTGGTGACGTAGATGGCTTCGAACGCCAAATCCCAGCAAACTCGCTTCGTTGTATTGCCGAAATTATGAATTGGCCGGACATCATCCCAAATCATTAAACCTTGCATTTCTCTCCATAAAGTCGTTATAGTGATCTCATGCCTGATGTAGCTGAAGAAAAAATTGAGAGAAAGGGAGAACCATCGACGATAGGTCTTTTTTACGAAACAATAAGGCGTGCTAACGCATCTGATAAAGAATGGCAGGGGAACAAAGACCTTCAAATCAGACAAGAAGCAATTCTTACAAAGCTACAAGAAAGGTTTCCAACAGAGGACTCACTAATCGCTTATCTCACAGAAATTTGCGTTGAAGACTATAAAAAACAACAGGAATATGCACGGAAACATCATTTTCGACCCAAAGAATATAACGTCAGAGGCAAAGTTGCCGGAGAGTTATTTGAAAGATTTGTAAGTGCAGAAAACGATGTATATGATTTGTATGCTGAAACCAAGCACACCGAACCCCTTCCCGCAGATCCAATTCAAAAGTTAAAAGAGGAAAAATTTATTGATGTTTTTACCAATCCGGAAAAATATGGATTCCAACACATGGAATATTTCAATATTCCCGATATACCATTTATCGTAACGAATGAGGGAGACCATATGGTTTTGCGAGCCGTAGCCGAAGTAAAATCCTCTGATCACTTGGACGAAAGATTATATCGCCAATTGTTACCGACAGGTATTAGACAGGCACTTGTATTTACTTTGGAAAGGTTAAACTCATTAACTCAAAAGGAAGCGATTCGTCGTGGTTTATCCGGCTTTGGTCAAGGTAAGGAAATGTACATGCTAAGAGACTTTGAACAAATTGTGGTTATGACTCGTGACGTCAACACTCACGATAAGGAAAAACTCATAGCCACAAGAGGTATGGAAATCGAAGAATTCCATGATTTCAGAAGAATCCTGGAAGGTAGGCATCCAGATTCACCAACGATAATAATTAATTCATCTTTTAACCGACATGAACTCTCTGCCTTATTTAACCTGGTTTTTAATCAAGTTGATGAAAAATTCAAAGCTTCTGCTCCACAGAATCTTAAATACTGATATATTAATTAAGTTAAACGTAAAAAACACATGGATTCACAAAACACCCAAACCACCTTACCCGAAGGCACCAATGCCGCGGTCACCAGTCTCTTTGCCATTGAGAACCTCATCAAGACTCACATCGCCCACATCGATTCGGTCAAGTTGGAACTCCAAAAGCAATCTGAGATGTTCACCGACATCCTCAATAATGACCCTGCCTTCAAAGAAGCTGCCGATGCCGCTAAAGAAATCAACAAGAAGAAAGCTGAAGCCAAACAAAATATCCTCAAATCTCCCTCAAATGCTTCTTTGAATCAAAAAATCAAAGATATGAAGCAGGAGATGAAAGAGCTCAAAAACGCCCTTAGCAATTACCTTCAACAATACCAAAAGATTGCCGACACGGATCAAATCGAGAGTGAGGATGGAGAAGTCAGACAGATCGTCTACTCGGCTCACCTTGTCAAACTCTCCGGCAAATTCTCCAAGTAGCAAACATACCCCATAGGGTGTATAATAGACAGGTTAAGCCCTGCAGGGGGCCTGCCTGCCGGCAAGGCAGGGTTTTTTAAATGTCAAATCAGTCGTCATCCCCAGCGTAATCGAGGGATCTCGCACTACCAAATCATATGTTAAACATCAGAAATATTGCCGTCATTGCTCACGTTGATCACGGCAAGACCACCCTCATCGACGCTTTCATCAAACAGTCGCATATTTTCCGTGACAATCAGGATGAAATGAATCAAACCACCTTGCTGGACAGTAATGTGCTGGAAAGAGAGCGGGGGATCACTATTTTGGCCAAAAACATCTCGGTAAACTACAAAGGCACCAAGATTAATATTATCGACACCCCTGGCCACTCGGACTTTTCCGGCGAGGTCGAGCGTACTCTTGGTATGGCCGATGGCGCTCTTCTCATCGTCGACGCTCAAGAAGGACCCATGCCCCAAACCCGCTTCGTTCTGAAGAGAGCTTTTGAGCTAAACCTCAAGGTCATCGTAGTCATCAACAAGATTGATAAACCCAATGCCGATATATCCAAAACCATCCATCGGATCGGGAATCTTTTCCTGGAGCTTGCAACTCAAGATGAGCAGCTCGAATACCCCACACTATATTCCGTCAGTCGTACCGGCAAAGTCTTCGCTACTCCACCGGTTGATTTTAACCAAGAAGGCAGTGTCGTCCCCTTGCTCGACGAAATCGTCAAATATATTCCGGCTCCAACAAACAGCCAAGAAGGCAGTTTCAAGATGCTCGCCTCCTCATTGGACTACGACTCACATCTTGGACGTATTGTCATCGGAAAGATATTCCGTGGAACCGTTAAACCCGGTCAAAAGGTCATCATCATCGGCGATACCGTCAAATCAGGACAGATTGACAAGGTATTTCTTTCAAACGGGCTGAGTAGAGAAGAAGTCAAGGAAGCTTACGCAGGTGACATTGTCGCTATTACCGGGATTCAAGAAATTAAAATTGGCCAAACCATCTCCACTCAGGGTGACACAGAGTCTTTAGCCTCCGCCAAAATCACAGAACCAACGCTCCACGTTACCGTCGGACCCAATACTTCACCACTTTCCGGTAGAGAAGGGGAGTTCACCACTGCCCGCCAAATCGAAGAGAGACTTGCTCGAGAACTGGAAACAAACCTCTCTCTCAAACTTCGGAAATTGGTAAACGGTAAATACGAAGTCTCCGGCAAAGGCGAGCTTCATTTATCTGTTTTACTTGAGACACTCCGCCGTGAAGGCTATGAGGTCGAGGTGGGCAAGCCGGAAGTTATTTACAAAGAAGTCAATGGTAAGAAATGTGAACCTTTTGAAGAAGTGAATATTGTAGTTCCCAATGAATATCTCGGAACTATTTCCCAGGAAATCGGTAAACGTTTCGGACACTTGATCCGCATGGAGCCGGTTACCGATCAGGAGACCGAATTCGTCTATCGCATGCCGACCCGAGCTATTCTCGGTTTGAGGTCTCTGCTTTTGACCGCCACCAAAGGGACTGTAATTTTTAACAGCCAATTTATCGATTTCGAACCAGTTGGTCCAAACCTGCCCAAGATGCGCAGGGGTGTCCTTATAGCCACAAACTCGGGCGAAGCCCTGTCCTATGGCCTTCAGGCGGCCCAAGAACGTGGTGTTACCTTCGTCGAACCGGGTGACAACCTCTATGAGGGTCAAATCGTCGGTATGAACGCCAAAGCCGAAGACATTGAGATAAACGCCTGTAAAGGCAAACAGCTGACCAATATGCGCTCAAAATCGTCGGACGGCGTCATTCAGCTTGTTCCGGCTATCAAGTACTCTCTGGAGCAGTGTCTTGATTTTCTTGAATCCGATGAGCTCTTGGAAATCACGCCTAAGAACTTGAGACTTCGCAAAAAATACCTGACCACCGTCGAACGTCGCCGCCACAGAGAAGAGCTCAAAAACACCTACTAATATCGGATTTGTCATTGTACCCAGACGGCAAACCGTCCGCCTCACTTTGCCAATGTGCTGATTTCTGTGTTATACTACAAAGTGTACTATCAACACTTTGTACCTTAAAAGGAGAACTATGAAAATACTAAACCTTGATCAAGCAAAATGGATCACCAAGTTGGCTGTTACCAAATTGGCTAATTACCTCGAAGAGAACCAAATCCATCATGTTGTACTCGGTATTTCCGGTGGACTCGACTCCGCTGTCATGGCCGCCATTGGGCTTAGATCGATAAAATTGCTGAAGACTCAAGGCTACGAATGCGGTTACACTTTTGATTTCATCGGCGTCGAAAGCAGTCCAAGCGACTTAAAAAAAGCCCGAATTTTGGCCCAAGAGTTGGGTTTTGAATTAAATGAGTACGACTACACAGAATGGTATCGACAGTCCCCAATTCGTCAGGCCAAACACCAATCCTCACCCAGACTTCGTGTGGCCAACGGAAATCTCAAATGCCGCATTCGCTTGCTCCATCTTTATGACCGTGCCCAGCTTTTTGGAGGTATTGTTCTTGATACCGACGACCTGTCCGAACTCCTCATGGGTTTCTGGACCAAACACGGTGATGTGGGGGACGTCAAGGTGCTACAGTATTTAACCAAAGAAGAAGTCCGTGATCTTGGTGAGGTTTTGGGGGTTCCGGCTGTGATTTTGGAATCTGCTCCCGGCGACGGTCTCGGTGTCACCGATACCAACCAAGCCAAAGATCAGCTCAAGATGGATTACTTGAAAACCGACTATGTCATGAGCTGTCTGATAGGATGCGGTCTAGACTACAATGGCGACATGTCACAGCTATCGAAACCGATGATCATTGCCGCTATCAATCAAATTGCCCTGGAAATCAACGAGCCGGTCGAAAATCTCTTCCATGTAGCCAGGCAGTCACTAAGAACCGCTTACAAACGTAAGTATGGTGACGACGTGGCCATCCTTCTTGAAGATCGTCATGAGATGGGGCTTCCAGAATTGGGAGAGCTCGCTTTCAATGAAGTCTACCTCCAGGCTATCAACGATTCCGTCTAAACAATATCTCAAAACCACCCTTCGGGGTGGTTTTTTTAGGTGACTCGGGGCGCCTGCCTGCCGGCAGGCAGGGACTCCTCTCGGTCACCACCTGCTGGTGGTGCCTCAAGACCTGTCTCGCCAAGATCGTTACGAGCTTGGCTCCGACATCCGAGTTCGCCCTATTCAAACGAAAAAAGCTGGACTAGCCAACTTTTTTCGTTTGTGACTCGGGGCGGACTCGGACCGCCGACCTACTGCTTAGAAGGCAGTCGCTCTATCCAGCTGAGCTACCGAGTCATGTGTGCCGGGAGAGGGGGTCGAACCCTCATGGGATTGCTCCCACAAGTTTTTAAGACTTGTGTGTATACCATTCCACCATCCCGGCACGCACGTCTATTTTAACTCAAAAATCAACAAATAATGGTACACTGACTTATGAAATTCAGCCTTCGGCTTCTATATCTATACTTATTTTCCTTTGTTGGTTTACTGATTACTGTCATCGGTAGTATCCAAATTATCGATCTTGGTCTCAAAACCTACCTGTTTAAAGTCTCTGATTACTCATATTACTCAGATGCGGTCATTGCTCCAGACGGAAAACAGTCCCCAAGCATTTCCGTTGAGGAGCAAAAACGTCGGAATGATCTGGAACAATCCAATCAACGAAAGCGCCAACTCTCCTCTTCTCTATCTATGATTATTGTAGGAGCCCCTCTCTATCTTTATCATTGGAAGACCATAAAAAAAGAGGTTCGGTCAGAAGCTTAACCCAACGACTTTCATCAGATCGGAGTACATCAAACTATGTCATTAGTGATAAAATATGCCTAGTTTCAGATAGCCTCGTGGAAAAACCAAAGATGAAATCAAACAATAAACAAGAATATGTCGCAGTTGTCATCGTCAGAAAAGACGGATCTGTCTTAATCCAGCACCGTGACAATCTGCCGGCAATTGCCTCACCGGACACATATGCCATCTGTGGGGGCAAAAAAGAGGCCTCCGATAAAAGTCTTAAGGCGGCCGCCTCCAGAGAGTTATTTGAAGAAACCGGATATGCTGTCAAAACCCAAGAGTTGCACCTTCTGCAGAAGGACGAGTTTGATACACCAACCGGAAGAGTCGTTAGAAATTTTTACTGGACCTATTACGACGAATCTCAACCAATAAAATGCCTCGAGGGACAATCGATCGAATTCTATGAAATAGATAAGATTTCGGCTCTAAACTTTTGTGATCCATACCATAAAGAATACCTTGAAGAAGCTCATACTCGGGCTTGTCAGCGACGATAGTTGGCTCAACACCGGAAAAAAATCCCCGTCATTTAGACAGGGATCTACGGCTCTGTTTTGCATTAAATAGATAGTTAAACTTCGTTTCGTAAAACTTAAAGTTCCTCGACACCTCATTCAGAATTTTAGGCGTTGGAGTACCACCGCTAAAACCCTGAATTCTCCTTCGGCAAAGTTCCAATGCCATTTTCTTAACTTTGTCATGACACAGACGATGTACCACGACCGCGTCTCCTTTGTACCCCCTTGGATCTGACAATGTTCTGGGAAGATGAAACTCATTTTCCAGCTCATAGATCTTTCCTAACATATAGGAAAACTCTTGCGGTGGGTCGGTTACAAGGTATACATCCCTGGGTGGGTTGGAGGCGGGGGAAAATACCAGATGAAGACCGGTAGTGCTATGTACTTCGCTGAAGTCTAAGCTTGTCAGGGCTTCGCCACAAAAGAAGCAGAGTTTGGCTTCCTCCATCAGCCATTTTACAATGTGCCTGGGATAAGACATATAGCCTCCTATTGTTAAAGATTTTTGATATCATACACCAAAATACCTCAAAAAGCTAGCTATAGGCCTTTTACGTGAGCTGGTCTAGATAAGTTAAAAACAGACTACAAACAGTATCAGAGTGCCGCTAAATATATCAAATATGCTAAAATATTATTATGCCTAAAGAGTATTGTGGATTCAATCCTAAAAACTTTACACCGGATCAGTTCATGAGGCCAGCTACCGGAGTTGTTAGCGAAGAACTAAAATACCTTAGTAACCAACTACGAAACGCCTTGGAGGGCGGTTGGCGAGCCGACAAAGATAGTCTCCAGATCGGTACTGAACTTGAAATTATGTTTTTTAGTCCGGACAGCGATCCCGGTTTAATTTTGAAACAATACGAAAGAATGGAGAAAAGAGACTGGGATCTGGACTGGGAAACCTTTATTCGGAGAACCAGAAACCCAAATTACACTACAGATCATCGGAGGAAAGTTTTAAGGGTTGCGAATTTTGCCAAAGCTTTGCAGAAGAAATATCCGAATGAGTTTTATCCTTGTACCAGAGATTCCAAGCTTATGATCGAATTTCGCACTGCCCCACAAAACTTAGAAGCCCATTACGATAATGTATGTTGGCTCGCAGATTCCATCAGAAAAGTGGCACAAAAGGAGAATTTACTACCTGTCATAAAATCGCAACACATTCATCTCTCCTGTAAAACACATAATCTAAAACTTGGAGAAAAGAGAGCTTATAAATATATTGACAGTGAAAGATTCAAGAATGATTTCATTAACGAAAGTTTCACCAGAATTCTTCCCTTTGTCATGCTTCCTGAAGAGTACGACGGTGACGACGACCATATCGTGGTCCAAAGGAATCATGCTGGGGAACTGAATCACCCCGAGTTCAGACTTCTTTCATCCGAATACGCCAACGACCATATTCTGAATTTAGCTCTATGTCTTAGGTCTCTTTATGCCTCACTAATGAATGAAACTTATGCCACCGATGTAGTACCGGAACCTACATATTTCAAGGCACTGCAAAGAATGCAACACGACGAAGAACTCATTAACTTCTTCGGCGAATCAACCCTATCAAAGCTCTGTAAAATCGTTAAGCAATATCCCGCAGTATCCCGACGCGAAAAGACCATCTCCGAAGTGAAATAAGGTTCTAGAAGCCAATTTGGTACAATCTAAATATGACTAAGAACCCATTTGTCAATGCCCTTAGCGCCGCAGCATATATCATCCTCGGAGTCACAGTTATGAACTTCGCGACACAGCCATTAAAGAATAAGCCAGATACCTTTTTTGCACCGATAGTATTTCTATCGCTTTTGACACTATCCGTTGCCGTCATGGCATTTCTGTTTTTTTATCAACCACTGATGCTTTTTCTCGAGGGTAAAAAGAAGGAAGCGGTCAATTTATTTCTAAAAACTGTTGGTATTTTCGCCACCATCACCATAGTGGCCTTGATTCTTCTTTTTACCGGATTAATATAGAATAGGATCAACTTCTTCATCACATTTTAAATACACGGAGCGGGTGAGGCCTGCCCGCCGGTAGGCGGGGGAGTCGTCATTCGATAATCGTCTGGTGACGATTTCTCAAGCTGGCTCGCTGAGTTTGTCACAAAATCAGCTCCGCCTGTCCGACTCCTCCTTCAATTTCGATTACTATATACAAAAACGTCTCCGCAAGGGAGACTTTTTTGTATAGTGAGCGGGTGAGGGGAGTCGGACCCCTTTCATCAGCTTGGAAAGCTGAGGTAATACCGGTATACGACACCCGCATAAAAGCTATTTTATCAAAAACCCCACCGGATTGGTGGGGAAAACATCTATCTAGGAGTAGCGTGTTCAATCAAAAAGGATATTAGTATTAGGAATATGGCCACTAATAATGTCATCCATGCATTGGTAATCACGAACGATCCCAGCACCATCAATCCAGTCAAAAAAATGGTACCAGGAATATCAATGAATATACTTACTCGCAATAGAGTCCTGAGTGTTTCAAAAAAAACGAAAATCAATCCTACCGTGACAAAAAAAATCATTGTTGGGAAAACATGTGGTAAAAAACCACTGATCATAGACCATCCCCAAAGTAAACCGGAAAAGAAGGCGAACAAAGAGGTTAAAAGTAACAACCAAGCACGTCTATCCATCTGGCCTCCTAAAATAAATTTGAAGGGTGCGGTTACTGTCATTGTACCCGAGATCCAGCCTTTGTCGGGGTGAGAGGACTCCTTTCGGTCAGTTTCAGTAAAAACTGCCTCAAGACCCGCCTCGCTGAAACTGTTACAGGTTCAGCTCCGGCATTCGAGTCTCCTCACGATTCAACATAACAAAAAGTTACCACTAGGGTAATTTTTGTTATTGTCGGGGTGAGAGGACTCGAACCTCCGGCCTCTGCGTCCCAAACGCAGCGCTCTAGCCATCTGAGCTACACCCCGATGGGGTAATTTTACCATTCAAGCCGTCTTTTGAGGTAAAATATACTGTGTACAGTCAGAACTGTCAGATGGTGGGTTTAGCTTAGTTGGTAAAGCGCCTCCCTGTGGAGGAGGAGATCGCGGGTTCGAGTCCCGTAATCCACCCCAAATAAAATCTCTCGCTTGTCGGGAGATTTTTATTTGGACAATCGTTACGGGACTCGAGTGACGGAGCAGAGCTCGTAACGATCTCTGCGAGTCGGGTTCGAAGAAATTGTCAGCAGACAATTATCTGAGAGAGTCCCATTCTCGTAATCCACCCAAAAATATGGTATAGATTGATATATCAGTGTATATTTAAGTCACTACTGAGTGAAAATATAAATGAAGAAGAATAGTAGAAGTAAAAGACCAATAAACTTTGGCGGTCTTGATCCTTTGTAAAATTTTATAATAAATACGAAGGCCAAGGTTGTTACACCAAGCCAAAGCCACTCACTTACAGACACAACTTTGGTAAGAGGGAACAAGGACACAATTCCACCAATTAGTAAAAGGTTGTATATGTTGCTGCCAATCACATTACCAATGGTAATTTTTTCCTGATGATCCTTTTGGCTAAATATAGTCGTTAACAGTTCAGGTAAAGAGGTGGCCACAGCCGACAAAGTCAGTCCCAGAACAGTCGTAGAAATACCAGTCAAAAGCGAAATTCCCTCAATTGAATTTACAACCAGAATACCACCGGCGATTATTCCAACTATTAGAAACAAGCCAATTAGATATGAGAACGAACTAAGCTTCTCTTTGTGATCTTTTTTAAATTGTTTTAAATCCTCGTGAAGTCTACCAGAAACAGCAAATTGATACTCAATATAACTTACCAAAACTGATAATCCAATTAAGGATATTCCAAATATCTTTCTAAATTCACCCGTATACCTTGAAAGAAAAAACAAAGCGGTAACCCCCAGGAGTATTAATGCGTTCTTTTGGGTTTTGGTAGTCCCAATTCTTAAATTACCGAGCAATAAACCTACTGGAAATACCATTAGAATATTTACGATATTTGATCCTATGATATTTCCCATTGCCAAACCGGAGTCATTTTTTAAAATTGAGATAACTGAGACTGTAAGTTCAGGTAATGAAGTTCCAATAGCGACAACTGTGATACCAACAATGAGAGGGGATACACGAAATTTGCGAGAAATTTTTTCAGCCAAAGCCACTAACTTTTGAGTTGAAAACAACAATATAACCAAACCAATTGCAAATTTGAACAGAACAACTTCCATACAGTCATTATAGATATATTTTCGCCACACGATTTATCAACAGTAAACAGGCATAAACATACTCCTCAGCCTGTCAATCTGCGCACAAACTGGTTCTAAGAACTCATCATCAAGAACCCCATAAACAAAGTTACCCTTGCGGTAACTTATTTTATGGATTAAATCGGGACTCGAAAGTCGGAACCGGTTTCGTAACGAACCCGGTGAGACAGGTCCCGAATGAAAATGAGGGGAGTCCCGTAATCCACCCCAAATAAAATCTCTCGCTTGTCGGGAGATTTTTATTTGAACAATCGTTACGGGACTCGAATCACGAACAAATTTTTCAAGTCATTCTCCTTTTCTACAAATACGAATCGGTATAATCTAAGCATGACCATAAAACTTGAAGCCATGAGCAGGGAGGTAAAATATGAGCCAATCGAAAAAAGATTCGGTTCGGAAGCTGAAAGACTAACTAAACCCGAGTTCCTAGCTGCAATTGAAGAAATTATATCTAAATGTCGAAACGAGTTTCCAGAAGTAAAGCCAATAATACCGTTAGATGACAAAGAAACATTCGGAGATGTCGACTTAGTCATTATTTCCAACACCTCACCTGAAGACTCGGATGAAGAAAGAATGAAAAGGGTTTTTGGAGACTCACTTTTAGACTATCGCCATCAAAAAAATGACAAGATGGATTCTCTTTATTTAAAACTAGATTCAGGAAAAAAAATTCAAGTGGATTTTGCAAGGACAAAAAATATCCAAGAATTCGAAGCCAAACTAATCCATGCTTCAAAAGGACATTCCTCTTCCGTCATCGGGATACTAGCCAGAGCATACGGATTTAAATTTGCAATGGATGGATTTTACAAAAGACACATCAATAGTAATGGAGACGAGAGTGATATTCTGATAACTAATGACTTATTTAAAGCTATGGAAATGTTGGGTTTAAGTCCCAACAAATGGAAAGAAGCAAAAACAGTTGAGGATATTATCGATTTTATTGCATCTTCCGAGATCTTTAGCCCTTCGATTTTTTCGACTGATGAAGCAAAAAAACTTAACCATAAGCGCAGTGCCTCCTTAAAAAGAAGAAGTGTCCAGAGATATATGTATGCACGACTCAGTGATAAACCGGGAAAAGAAACTAAAATAAACTACGAAGAGTATCTTGAAGCTAAGTATCCTGAAGTAGTCCAAGTATATAAAAGAACCGAAAGCGAACTTGTGCGCAGTGAAAGAAACCGGAAAGCCATAAACGGTGAAGCTATTATGATCATCTTTAACCTCAATCCGTCTAAGGACGTTGGCTTAATCCTTAAACATATTAAGAGCAAATATCCTGATGCAGACAAAATTACTCCTGAAATGGTGAATGAAATCAATGCAGAGTACTTCCCAGAAGAAAAATTCCCCTGATGTAGTCGGGTTATTGTATACGTGCTAATTGGATTTACCGCCCGATAAGTGGTAAAATCATCTCAGTTAAGAAGATAGAGAAAACATTATTTAAACCCCTCTATCCGAAATAATATTATGACAGGTACAATCAAGAAGAAGGTGCAAGATAAAGGATTCGGTTTCATTTCCCGAGAGGGTGAAGAGAAAGATCTCTTCTTCCACTCCAACGACCTCCAAGGAGTTTCCTTCGATGAGCTTCAAGAAGGAGCCACCGTCACGTTTGACATCGAACAAGGTCCCAAGGGACCAGCCGCAAAAAACGTTCAGCTTGCCAAATAAATCTGGTAAGTTACCAAAAAGCCCGCCTTCCGGCGGGCTTTTTGAATTAAAACTACGACTAAAACCTAAACAGACTTTTTAGCCACCTTCTTGGTTTTCTTTTTTCCAATTGAGGGTGTTTTCTCCAAATTAGAATCTATTTCATCCAATATCTTGGCGGTCAACTCTTTCGAGGCCACTTTTGGAACTGAAGGAGACAAGAGCCCTAGTATTTTATCCAGCTTTTCATTGATGGTTTTCAGATCAACATCGCTATCCTTAGCTGAGGAAACAGGCTTGGAAAACGAACCACCCATTGTCGGTCGTCTGCCGTCATTCTTAGAAATAGAAAAACAATTACTGCAAAGAACAGGCTTTCCATTGGTTGGCCTGAATGGAACTTCGCAACTTTGCCCACATTGGTCACAAGTGGCCCGAAACAGCTGCTTATCATACATCTGAGGTCGTCTGGAGTCTCCAAAGCCAGACTCTCTTGAACCTCCGCCATTATTCTCAAAACACTTACTGCAAAAGACTTCTTTTCTACCATTTGGCCTAAAGGGAACCTTACAAGCCGAACCACACTGTGCACAGACAGCATCGAATAGCTCAGGTCTATCCTGAGCGGAGCCGAAGGACCGGTCGGAACCTCTATTAGTAAAGTCTCGTCTAGCGTAATTTTGGCCTCCACTAAAATTATTGTTACCTCGGTTTGAAAATGTCATATCCTATATTGTACCATACAATCATCATAAATACCGGCCGACAAACCGTATTGTAGACAATCGTGCTATTTTAGCCTTATTTTGGCTCTTGAGATTATTACTCATGCTGGTAGAATCCACACATGACGGAAAAAGAAAGTTTTTGGGAAAAAGAAAGGGGGACGCACCTGCTTAAAGTGTCAGATAAGGCTGCCAGAATGGTGGCCGAAAGAATCAATTTGGAAATTCTAAATTTAAGACTAATAAATCTCCCATTATGTACGGAAAAAGAGGCTGTATACATTGAAGAGCTTATCCCAAGGGCAAAGGAGGGTTTTGCCTTGGCTATGAAAGCAGATCGGATATCGCCATCGGATCTGATCGACCTTTATCGACTTACCATACCGGAAACCTCCACAGGTATATGGCGTCAAGTGAAACTCACAGATCGACAAAACACTCTCCCTGAATACGGGCATGTAGTTGCAACACTATCTCTGCTTCTGGAGATGGGAAGGGTCACCTATTTCGATTTCTCATCTCCCCCCTTAGAGGTAGACGCACGTCTGGGTAAAGCAGAATCCTATTGGTACAGTATGAGCACTAGCCCAGAAAAAATATGGACCTTCATGGAAGAGTTAGAGGTAAATATCCGAGCGGCGCTTTATCAAAAAGATCCGATAGGCTCGTCTGAACTACTTAAGGTGGGGCACTTTTTTTCGGCGGCAAAGGAAATTGCCGAGATCTTCGCCCAGTAAATCCGCAAAGCCCCCAAAAATTCGGGGGCTTTGTTTCAAAAACACCAAACCTGTTATGGACTAATCAAAGTCAAACCAGGGTTGGTTCCTACTTCATAAGTAGTTGCCGAGGTCCCACCATCATTTTGGGCTACAGGTGCATTTGCTGTGGACTCTAGGTAAGCATTAAGCTCATAGGTTGTCCCATTACTCTCAAAGCTATACACCATACTTCCAGCTGCAATTTGCGTAGTACCGTCAGACAGAGTAGTGGCTACAGTGGCACTCTGTCTGGGATCAATCGGGAGTACCGATAAGTACTTAGACACATCCATTCCCAAATAGTTGGCGTCACTTGTTGTATCCCGACTTCCAACTGATGTGCCGGTAAACGGAACCGCTACTGTTCCGGGAAGGGTTCCTCCTTCGGCGATCGCTAAATCTATGGCTTTGCGCATCGTGGCCAAATCAGATAGTCGAGTCGTATCCCGGCTCTTTCGCTGAGCTTCGGCAGGATTGATAGCCAAAACCACCAACGTCGCTAAAATACTTAAGATTGCAATAACTACTAATAGTTCAATTAAAGTAAATCCTTTCATTATTTTATTCATTCATTATTCACCACCTTTCATATTTATTAATTAATGATAAACTTTTTGATTGATTAGTCAAACGGCTCCATTCGAACGACAGGCAAGTTGGACCCGGAAACGGATTTTATTGATGATCTCAGAATCTCCAGGTTTCCTTGTTTAATCGTCGGAACGTTCTCACCAATAGCTAATGGAGCCTCGGGGAGTTGGCCGAATGACCACAGACGGTATCCAATAAAAACCCAAAAGATAATCCACAATATCGTCAAGGAATATATTTCCAAATTCAAGTTTAACCTGAGCTGGCTTTCTTGCTCTTTTATATTCATAATTATTTTTTCTCTTGATTCATCATAAGCACTCCTTTTACTACCGCTTTGATACCGGTATTAGTATCTCGCTTTAGCATCGTAATTTTATCAATTTTAAAGAAATATGGCATATCCGACAGCTTTGAAAAAAAGATTGTCAATCCCTGAAAGGATCCTTCGAGCGTGATCTCCATACCCAAACCTAGAATATTCTTACCGGATACATCAACGGGCTTCGGAAAATCATCAAAATTATTTACTATCGTCAATTCGGAATCTTTGGCAACAGATTCAATAGTGGCGGCAAAAACAGCCACGTCTTCTTCGTTTGCCGGCAAAGTTATTAAATAAGTCGAGATTTCACTGGATAATCCCGGAAGAGTCGAAGAAAGAACCCTAAGTTTATCTACATTTTCTTTCTGCCTATTAACATCTCCTTGCAACAAACTCGTCTCATTAATTGTTTTCGTGGTTCTGACAAAAAGTACACCTGCGGCAACTGAGACAATCAAAAGCAAAATAATATGCAATGTCGGTTGCTTAGTTTTCATTTTGTCGTTATGTTTGCAACGCGAAATATTAATCCAACATCCTTCTCCAGGCTATCAAAATATAGTCTTCCATCCGCAAATCCTTTATGAAAGAGAAGGTTACTATAAAATCCCAAAACAAGTTCTCTCGAATCAGCCGTTCCGGTAATAATCCAAGAACTCCCTGAGTCGGTTAGCTTTTTAAGTCCAGGATTTCGACTTATAACTACGCTTGTCAAACTAATTCCCGACGGAGTCACAGATGATAGTACCTTTAGGATATTTTCCTCACCTCCGGTAACATCCCGAAGAGCAATTAGTTGACCGGTAATCTGGTTTAATCGATCAGTCTGTTTGATAAATTGTTGACTATCGGGAAGTTTGAGCTGTTGTTCATACTCATTAAACTGTGTCTTCAGAACTCTTTGTTTGTCTATGGCTTGAAGATCAATCAACAAGAGAGCTAATAATCCAAATAGCGATAAAATTAAAAGGGAATTCAAAATCCGTTTCCATGTACGCATCAACCGTTCCTTGATTACACGAAGTCGGTGATCGACCGGTAGTAAATTCATGGAGGGTCGCAGGTCAAAAGTTTTCAGACTTAATCCGTGCGAAGTGTGTAACAAAGTATGATTAATTACCTCGGTTTTAGCCAAACGGCTTACGGCTATTGTGGCCACTATATTTTGAGTCTTAAGGTCCAAAACCGTTTTTTCCATATCCTGCCTCGACCCGGAAAGAATTACTTCTGTTACCTGACGGTTGGGGTGCTTACTATTGGCAAAGTTGATATATGAGGTAATCGTTTTGGACATGTCACCAGCCTTGTCGATTTCCGATTGTGGCAAAAAGTCCGAGAACCTGGGGTTCCCGCTGGTAATGTACGAAAATACTCCAAAGCCTTCTCCCAAGTACACCAGAAGCTGGTTTTTACCATCCAACTGTCTTGGTTCAATAATTCGAATGTTAGCAAAAACTGCCGGCTCCACCGCCAACACCCTCAGACCAGCAGATGTACAGGTAGCCACACAATTTTCTATAATTACTCTTGGGATCGCCGCTAACAATACTTCTATCTGTCCCTCATTCGTTTTTCCGATAATTTGCGAATCGGTTTCAACACCACTTGGCAGAACCGGCAAGTATGATCGCACCTGGTATTCAATCGCATCGTTTAGATTTTTTCCCGGAACATTTGGCACCGTAAATTCACTCAAAAACACATGGTTGTCATTTACACCTATTACTACATCTTCATTAAGGCTGACAGTCTTTGGTTTTGCCGTGCCAAAAAGCTGTTCAAGCACTTGGACAAAACCAATTCGATTCTTTATCTCACTGTTCACCACCAATCCAGGAGGCAAAACCAACTGATTGAAGCTCTCCAGCCTCTTACCATCAGCAGAAACCTGCGACAACTCTATAAAAGTATCGTTGAAATAAAGTCCGAGTGATGGTTTGGCAGGCATATCTCTACTATCATCTTACTAATACTCTCGTATATTCACAACATTCCATCCTCCACTGTCCGGAACCACAATTGCTCTGGCCAGGCTCGGATCGTACCTTATTGTTGAATTATTCTTAACATGAATTTTCTTACCCAAAATACCGTTTATTTGCGAATTAGATCCGACATTGATACATCCATCAATCGCCACAAATACCACAGTGGCTGTATTACTAGTCATATCAATGGCTGGTAGGGTAGCGCAATCCATACTCTTATTTTCCGAAATAAATATAATCCCGGCTCCTTGCGAATTCCGATTAAATTGAACATTGCTGCTGGTAACCATCCGACCCTTTAAATTTGGATTGTCCGGGTCTGAAACCACCACCATGATTGAATTCTTTCCCACTACCTCACTAGTGGTAAGAACATTATTTTGAGAAATAAATATATCTCCTTTCACCCAAAGCGGACCTGTTATGGTCAAGTTTACGCCACTAGGCACATTCAGGTCACCCAATATTTGTATAGTTCCAATCACTCTGGTACCACCAGAACAGTCAGTCCCATCGGTACTGGCAATGTTACAGTCCCCATTCCAAACCCCACCTTCCAAAGCCTTATTTTTCCAATACGAGGCGTCTACGCTTGCCAGAGTCGCGGGGGAGGGGGGATCGGATATTTCTAAACCTCCGGAATAAGGACAATTGGTCGGGGGTACACTTGCCCGCACCGTACCATCGATAAGACAAGCAGTCAAAGTGTTTGCCCAGGCATTTTTTTGGATGTACACTCCTCCGGAATTCGGAGAACTCAAACCACCGATCGTGCCGACCGCCCAAACACTACCTAATATTTTTGATCCCGAAACTCCAGAATTGGCTTTGATACCCAAAACCGGCCCGTTTGAATATACGTTTCCGGGAGCGCCGTTATTTCCTGTCACGATAGTATTACCCTCAAGTTCAAACCCTCCCTCACCCGCCTGAGCAGCAAAAATAAAACTGGCTTTGCTTGAAGAGGAAGCAATTGTTACCTCTAAATTTTTGATGATCCCATTATCAAACCCGGAGGAGCGAACTATTTTCTGGTTGCTGTCTCCGGTCACGGTTGCTGAAGCAGTCGCGCCGTTGGATAAGGTCAGACCCACCGTATAATTGTTTTCAAAATCTTGGTGCGATCTCAGCCGATACATTATTTCGTCTATTCCCGACCATGCGGCATACCAAGCTCGATTAGATTCAGAGATTGTGTTTTCAATTTGCACATTACTGACTGACAGAGAGCTGCTAGCCAGGACACTCATCATCGAGACCAAACCCAATACCAAGACCAAAACCAAACTGGCTTGACCACTATTGTCATTACGAGGTAGCCTGCCCCGAGTGTCTTCGAATTGTGGTAATCTAAAAAAGTATTTTTTCATTTAATCAATAAGATTAACATAAGACTCTGAAAATGATGTTTGGTATTTGTCAAAAGGTAGTGTCACACTGATTGATCCGTTTACTTTTACCATTCGTCCCCCGGAAGCAATATCGGAAATCAAAAAAGACATAGATTCGATCTTGGTTGCATCCGGAAAAAACAGATCGACCGGATTCGGATCAGGGGTACATCCGATCTGAGAATTCACGGTATATTTTAGGTTCTTGTTTACACTGTCATACATAAAACTCCAGCACTCATTCTGAGATCTCAAGAAGATTGAGTCAGAATCCCCAGAGATACTTTGCGCTCCCAGCACTGCTTTACGGAACGACCTTTCAAACACCCTGATACTTTCCTGTGTCTTTGTGGTCGACAGGGTGAGATCGCGTAAATTTAAACTCAAAAATAAGATATATATCGATGTTACACTTACAAACGAAACAATTGTCATGGCCAACAATGTTTCGAACAAAGTAAAGCCTGCCTGCCGGGAGGAATGGCCTTTGTTCATCTCCAATAAGTAATTAATGAACTCAATAGAATTTCTTTGTCTGTACCACCCTGTTTCCAGCCCACCTTAACCTCGGCATTCATACTTCCCACATCGGTGATCCCACCAACTGCAGTAATATCGCATACCGCTGCGAAACACACTAGGCTTCTTTGGACCGGGGTGAGTATAATTGATCTGGTAAAATCGTCAATCGTTTCCTGACCTTCGACCAGACTCCACTTACTACCGTCAAAAACCGGATGAAAGGTACCCACGGTTAGATCCAAAAAGTTTTCAGCTCTTAGACTCATTAGTACCTCCATTGCCTCCACTGCCAAAGTGTTGCCTTGTGTCCTTAGCTGATTTATCGTCACACTAGAAGTAGTCAGTCTGTTCGCCGCCACACTTCCCACAGCCATTACCAACAACACAGCCACAGACACCATTGCTTCCACTAAGGTAAACCCTGACTGCGACGAAGTATCACCTGCCTTCTTAGTCGACAATACCATTGGCTTGAATATTTATTATTTCTGTAAGACCGCGGAAAAAAAGGGAGATCTGACAAGGAGAACATGTATTCAGAGCACCGGTCAACGGAGTGAAATTCCAACTAAAGGAAAGGGGTGTCATCACCATACCTTGGGGTATTTGATACCTGGAAATTTCCCCCCCATTCTTCAACAACTTAAATGTCGAAACCGAGCCGGTCACGTTGTAAAGTCCGGAGTCTTTATTCGCCACAGCCAACTCACGGCCGTATTGAATCTCAGCCTTGATTTCGTCCGCAGAGCTTCGCAAACTAAACACACTTTGTAAACGGGCAAGATTAATAATACCTATGGCAGTCACCGCCACCATGAGAGCCATTACGAGCATAATCTCAAACAAAGTAAATCCACCGTCATTGCGACCTGCCCGCAGATGCTGCGCATCAAGCGCTGCAGGTGGGGGAACGAAGTGACGCGGCAATCTATACAAATTTTTCATTTTAATGTCGAAGTTATTTTGTATATTGGCAAGATGACTGCCAGAGCTAAGCCCAAAACACCAAACCCCAAAATAAAAACCATAATTGGCTCGATAAGAGTAAGGATGTTCCCCAGGATGTTTTCAAGTTCGTCCTCATAATAGAGTGCAAGTTTATCCAAAGTGTTTCCGATTACCCCTGTTTTTTCCGCACCTTTAATTAGTTTCGTCATGATGCTCGGAAAAAGTTCCCCTTCGTATGCTATCGCATCAGCCAAACTGGTACCCAGTGTGAGCCTATCCTTTATTCTTAAACACGCATCACTATATAAAGGATTCCCCAAGCTGGCCGCTAAAATATCAAACGATGTCACTACATTAACACCATAGTTATAAAAACCAGCCAATACCCGTGCAAAACGCGCTTGGTTATATCTGGAAACAACCGCTCCGAACAGAGGCAAACCGAGACTGATTCGACCAAGCCACCGGCTGCCTTTTTTACTTCGTAAAACATAAGTGGTACCAACGACTACCATTAGTAGTATGCCAAAGACAAGATACCAGTATTTACTCACAAAAGACACGATGGAAACTAAAACTAGCGTATAGCCCGGTAACTGTTGTCCGGAACTTTCCGAAAAAATAATAATTTTGGGAATAATGGATACACTAATAAAAATCATCACCGAAATCATAGCGACCACTACCACCGTCGGATAGATAAGAGCCGATCTGACTTTCGTTAATAGTGCATTCTCTCTTCTCAACAGATCAGCCAAATAGCTCAAGCTATTGTCGAGCGTGCCACTATTCTCACCGGCTCTCACAATGGCCAAATAAGTCTCATTAAATATTTTTGGGAATCCTGCCAAAGAGTCTGACAGCTTACCTCCAGACTGCACATCTTGCATAATCTTATTTATAATCATTGTCGAGCCCACTTTACTTTTTTCATCAACGAATGTTCCCAAAGCATCAATTAGTGGCAAACCGGCTTTGACCATTGATGAAAGCTGACTGGTAAATAAGATTTTCTCCTGAGGGCTCATTTTCTCACTCATCGCTTTTGAAACTCTTGAAAAGTACCTACTTAGAATTCCATATCTTACTTGACGACGAGTATTCAAGCTGACCACCGAAATACCCTGTTCCAACAAAATCATTTCCGCTTCGGATTCCGAACCGGCAAAGAGAGATCCGCTTTTGTATTGATCTCTACTCACGCCTGTATATTCGAATTCTGGCATTTAGTCTCTCGTTACTCTTAATACTTCTTCAAATGTCGTAATGCCTTGAGCCACTTTGTTGATACCATCCACCAACATCGTTTGCATACCACTTTTGATAGCAACTGACTTTATCTTGCTTGCCGATGACTTGTCTAAAATTAGTTGGCGTATTTCTTCGTTTATCGTAAACATTTCGTAAAGACCTGTTCGTCCGGAATATCCGGTATATTTACAATAATCGCATCCTGGGGCAGTTCTGATTTTTGTGGGAATAATTTTGATAATTTCACCACGCTCAGTCGGATCGGAAATGTTGGTCACAATATAGTCCGAAATTTTTGAATCGGCTTCATGAGTCACCTGACATTTTGGACAAATTCTTCTAATTAACCTTTGGGCAATCACCAGCTCCAAAGTTGAGGCCAACAAAAAAGGCTCTGCTCCCAGATCGATCAATCGCGGAATGGCTCCCGGTGAATCGTTTGTATGTAATGTAGAAAGCACCAAGTGACCGGTCATGGCTGCGTTTACCGCCATTCCCACAGTTTCGGAGTCCCGAATTTCACCCACCATTACGATATCGGGATCTTGCCGAAGAAGGGCTCTCAGTCCTTCAGCAAAACTAAAGCTTATTTGGGTATTAATCTGGGTTTGATTGATTCTTCGAATCCTGTTTTCCACCGGATCTTCTACGGTGGAAATGTTTACCTCCCCGGTATTTAGTAAATTTAGCATGGTATACAAATTCGTTGTTTTTCCCGAGCCCGTTGGTCCGGTAATCAATATCATTCCATGAGGTCTCGACAATGCCTTCTTAATTATTCCGACGCTCCGTTCATCGTACCCAAGATCTTCAAGTGACAAGGAAAGCTCTCCACTTTCCAATATTCTCAGTACTATTTTTTCCCCTTCAACCGTCGGCAATATAGAAACGCGCAGACTCACAACGTCTCCCTCATCCGACACAAATTTGAGCCTACCATCCTGAGGCAATCTGGTTTCGTCCAGCTTCAAAGAAGAGAGTATTTTAATCCTAGCCACTATTGCCGGATGTAAACTTTTAGGTAAAGTGATCATATCGTGTAGCACCCCATCGATACGGTATCGAACCAGCACACTGTCTGACAGCGCCTCGATATGAACGTCCGACGCTTCAGCGATCACGGCAAACTCCAGCATTCTACCCACAGCTTGAATGATAGATACGTCCTCGGCCAGCTCCTGTGGTGTGGCCCGCCCGGGACGTTGCTTGGCTACTTGCTCAATCAATCTTTGAAAATTCTCCGTCAAACTTGATTTGTATTGATGAAGACCAAATTTGATATCACTTTCAAACGCAAAAAAGGGGATTATGTTAAGCCCCGTGATCTTTCGGATGAAGTTTATTGTTTCCAGATTTGTCGGATCCATCATGGCTAGATGCAAAATATATCCGTCCCTGCCTATTGGAACAATTTTTCTTTCTTGAGCCAGCTCTTCTTTTACCAAGATTAGAACTTCTTTCGGAATAGTTACATCTTTCAAATTTACATATCCAATCCCGAGACTTCTTGCGATGAGATCTCCCAATTTGTCTTTTGAAATTAATCTGCGGCCAATTAGGACATCTTGCAAAGCTACATTTAGATGAGTCGAAGTTTTGGTCGCTTCACTCAACTCATCATCAGGAATTAACTGTGCGGAACGGACTAAGTCATAAATCTTCAAAGACTGGGCAGCCATAGATTCAGTTTACTACACAAACAACACATCGCGTATCTATCAGGCTCGATAAATGTATTATTTCTCATATAAATGTCTCGTAAGATGCTCAACCGGTGACCAATCATCAGTTAAAACTCGGTTTTGATCAGCAAACTCCATAATCTGCCTACCAAGTGGTAATATAATTTCCGGTTTTGATTTATAGGCTACCACCAACAGATTTTGCACATCCTCTTCAAAACGATTATCAATCGCATAAACTTCCACGTATGGAAAAACTGAAAGCAATGTGGCTCGTTCGGCATTCATAAACCGGGATTTGTCTCCGGAGATAGCGGAGATCAGGTTGATCATCAAGAAACCATTATCGACAAGGTGCTGATTCAAATCCGACAAAAACTCCTGGGTGGTTAAATGTGGTGGGGGAGTCAGTGAATTAAATGCGTCCAAGAAGATTACGTCATATTGCTCATTTGACCGTTGAAGAAACAGCCGCGCATCTTGGTGAAAAATTTGAAGTCGAGGGTCGTCAACTAAGAAAAAGAATTCTCGGGCTAGCATCGTTATTTCAGGATCGATCTCGACCACATGGATCGAACCGATAGGGTGTGTAAGCAAATAATCTCGAGGATAAGAATAGCCTCCACCCCCAATAACCAGAGCTTTGTTTACTTCGCTATTAATGACATCCGCTAATCGATAGGCTCTAGTATATCCAAAGTAAAGTTCGTTTGGTAAAGCGGGCTGAATTGCGGACTGAATTCCGGAATTATCAATACTCATCACCACCAGTTTTCTTGATTGTTCGTCTACAGCCTTACGCACTATTATTCGGTTATACAGAGAATCCAAGTCAGCCAATGTGTTTATTCGGAAGACTCCTCCGATTCGATTTAAGGAATACATCAAGACTAGCAAGCAGATTACGAATTTATGAATGACACTCCATTGAAAATGCGCCAGAACGGAAATCAGCACCAAACTCAAAGAAAGAGCATAAAGTAAATCACTATTTCCGAAAAGGGGAATTAAAAAAAACCCCGCCAAAAAAGTCCCGAAGATGCTACCCGATGTCGACAAAGCATAAAGATTTCCCATCGTTTTTCCCGTAGCCAGAACGTTAGAAAGTTGCAGTTTTGCGGCATAGGGGGCAATCATACCTAAAATTATGCTTGCCGGACCGAAAAGAATCATTACCGAAATGAACGATGCTGCGCGCAACTCAGACCCAAAGATAAATTGAATAAACTGAAGTATCGGTTCTTTGAAAAAAGCCGTCATCGACAAAGAAAACGCCCCCCACAAAACTATACTGCTTAGACTTTCGAAACTCGGAAAACGATCTGCCATTTTCCCGCCAAAATAATATCCGACGGAAAGACAGCCAAGTATGACTCCGATAAGACTGGTCCAAACTATAAGAGAGTTTCCCAAGTACGGTGAAACTACCCTGGAGGCAACCATCTCAATAATCATCCCAACAGCACCACCCAAAAAAACGATTAAATTAAGCCTGTTGGCTTTTAATACTGTCAGTAGTGTCATCAATTGAGTTTACAGCTTACTTTCCGAACTTTTTTACGACCTGTTTCCAAAACAATCTGGCTCCGTCAGGACCCACTTCACCCGATGACAGACATTTCTTGGAAAACCTAAAATTCGGAGAGGTCATTTTGCGAAACAGTCCGGAGTTCACGCCCCATTTGATAAATTTCGCGGCAATTCTGGGATTTTCCGAAATTCTAATTGCCCTAGGTACTGATGTCTGGCTGGAATTGGGGATCAGACAGTGCCTCTCCAAGAACTTAATATTTTCTTTCTCTTGTCTGCCCACCGGAGTGGTAAAAAGAAGAACGCTCCCACCCACATCTGTCGGATAAATAATCGCCTTAAAGGCTTGCTCACTCGGCTTTGTAATCTCCAAATGTATCAGATTTTTACCATACAACAATTCGTAAAGTTCAATCATTTGGATATCATTTTTTCCCATCAGGACGTTTACACCAGGAATATTTGACATGCCGGAAATGAACATCTCTGTAAACGGAGTCTGCTTCACAAGTACCCAAAATTCAAACCGGTCGGAAAGCTTTTTCAACTCTTTTACCAAATTCATAAAGTAGGTAAGTCCCACCGCCGCACCGGATACAGGAATCGCAACATTTATTTTCCCGCTCTTTTCGGAGAATACTTTTTGCCTTAATCCCATGTTTTTTGGCAATTTTTTTGTAAGTAATTTCGAAAGTGGGTAGGGGATTACTTCAGAAACAAAATCAATTCTTTGTTTTTTGGCATAAGTTTCAAATTTAGTTTTTACAAATTGACTAGGAACAAAAGTTAGATCCGCACCTCGAACACACCATATATGTTGATAGGTGTCATCCGTTACCTGCACTATTAGCCTAATATTTTTACCTGTTTCCTCAATCAATCTTTCCTTGATAGCCCCTACCTGATGTGCCATACCAAAATGGGTAGCCACAATCCAAATATCTTCACATTCCGGGTTGTGTAATGCTATTTCTTTTAACTGTCTCAATACACCACCAGACGACATTACTAAAAGAGATCGGTAAAAACGGGTAAAAATATCCTCGAATACGCCATACTGAGATCTCAAAAAAATATATTTACCAAAAGGATTAATACTGGTAAATCGATGTACCCAGGTTACAAACCGATCTATCGACCCCAAAAGCACGTATTGGGTGTTCCTGGGACGGCTTTCGGCCAATGCGTCCGTCACCCGAAGATGCCCCAGCCCTGCCGGTGCATAAGTAAAGATCAATAGTTTCACTACTATCTAATATATACGAAAAGAGTGGGTCAGGCGGGACTCGAACCCGCGACACCCTACTTAAGAGGCAGGTGCTCTAACCAACTGAGCTACTGACCCGAACCCACATATTTTACCTCATTTCAGAGTAAAATATACTCATGCACCAATAGCTCAACTGGATAGAGCGCCAGCCTTCGAAGCTGTCGGTTGGGGGTTCGACTCCCTCTTGGTGCACAGAATTATTCACCCTCGGGTGAGTAATTGTGAGCATGGGAAAGTCGAACCTGCCGGAGTCGCGACGGCGACGAGGCGCGGTCAGAGGAACTTCAGCAGAAGTTACCGAAGACTTCGACTCCCTCTTGGTGCACCCCTTTCCTTGACATCGCCGGAACTTTCTGCCAGGATAAATTAGCTTATGGCGAAAAAGTTTTTGTATCTATTGGCTCTCTTTCTGTTATCCTCCCGTATCGTTTTCGGTATAAACTCTTCTATTTTTGACAGCGACGATAAACAAAAAAGGTTAATTTTGGGAACCAGCGATAGCATTAATTTTGAGACTATTCCCAATCCGAAAGAACCTTATATTTTCTCCGCGCTACCGTCATTTGACGAACAGATAAAAACATCTATAAAGACAGCGGACGCCAGACCGGAAATAATTCGGCAGTATCTCCACAGGTTTGGCTCCCCCCTAGAGCCATATTCCGATCTCATAGTCATCCTTTCCGATCAATATCAATTTGATTACCGTTGGCTCGTGGCTATAGCTCAACAAGAATCAAACCTTTGTAAACGTATTCCGGAGAACTCATACAACTGCTGGGGCTGGGGAATATATGGAGACAAGGTTACCAGGTTTGATAATTACGAAGACGCCCTGCGGCGGATCGCACCCCAATTCACCAAGATCTTCCTAAAAGGGAATCATACCAAAGATCCGCTCGAGGTAATGAAAACCTACACACCTCCCTCCGATGGTTCGTGGGCAAATGGTGTATCCCAATTCTTTGACCACCTGGAATAGTTTTGTGCCGAGGAGAGGACTTGAACCTCCATGGGTTGCCCCGCTAGCTCCTAAAGCTAGTGCGTCTACCATTTCGCCACCTCGGCAAGCTCAATCATTTTACCACCGTAAGGCATCTATGAGTTAAAATAAACCGTCTATGAACATCAAACAAACCAAAATCGATCAGGGAACGGCCTACTTGGAAACCATTGTTACTCACGAAGAAGTCGACCAAGAGAAAAACCATGTCGTCGACGAGATGATCAAAACCGTCTCCGTCAAAGGTTTCCGTCAAGGTAAAGCCCCTAAATCTATAGCCGAAAAGTCGCTCGATCCGGAAAAGCTAAGTGACCATATCCTAAACCATGTCATGAGCCACCTTCTCGAGCATGCTATCGAGAAAAATCACTATCGTCTATTGGGACGACCCGTTCTCGATGAACTAAAAGTCGAGAAAGACGGTAGCTGGGTCGTAAAACTTCAGCTTCCCCTATATCCGGAAATCAAACTTGGAGACTACTCTAAGTACCTAAAGAGTAAGGAGAAAGAGAGAAAGAATAGGAAGGTAGAGGATATTTACCAAGCCCTCTTGGATCACGAAGTGGTTGATGTCTCCAAACTGATCATCAATGAAGAAGTCAACTATAGTTTGGAGCGGCTTTCGACTCAAGCAAAATCTCTTAATCTTCCTCTTGAGGACTATTTAAAGGCTCTGGATAAGAACTTGGAGCAAGTTAAGAAGGAATATGCGGAAAGTGCCGAAAAATCCGTCAGACTCGACCTAATTCTCCTGGAAATAGCCAAAAGGGAAAAAATAGACACCGACGACAAAGAACTGCTAGAATTAGCTAAAGTATCCAATATTCAGGCAAAGCAGATGGACCAGCTCAGATCCGTCATGAATCGCCGAAAGACTATTGATTATTTAATGAAAATCTAGTATTATAGGGCCACATTATGAACAGTAATACCGGAAACGCTTCCAATCAAGGTCAGGGAAACACCAAAATCCAGAGTTTTCTGGAGGCTCTCCGCAACTCCCAGGCCCGTTCCTTCGAAAACGACTCACAGGAGCCACGCACCAATCCTTTTGTTGAGCTCCAGCAAAAGAAAGAGGCCGAAAAAAGACGGGCTGAGCTCTTTTTTCAGGCTCGCCAGCAAGAGTGGAACAAGGTTTTCTCGTCCAAGGAGAAACAAGCCGAGGATCGGATAGAGGAAATTCGGGTTCAGCTTAAGAACTTAGCCAAACAAGTTAAAAAACTAGACACTAATCTTCTAAAGGCGGTCGAGTCTCCCATCTCTCAAGTCGGAGCCTATCATGAAAGTTTTCTGGCTCATATTCAAAAAATGATCCAAATTTTTAGCCTCAAGGTCCAAGAGGCCAACAGCTGGCTAGAAATGTACAACTCCCGCTCTACCAAAAAGGGGACTTATTGGAGTATGGCCAAGTCCAAAGGCAACGAATATACTCAGGCCAACGAACGCGCCGTCGCCACCTCCGTCGGCTGATGATAAAATACTCAATGTTGGGCTCGTAGCTCAGCTGGCTAGAGCGCTGCATTGACATTGCAGAGGTCACTGGTTCGAGTCCAGTCGGGCCCACAATACGAAAAGTCCTCCCTAGCGGAGGAATTTTTGTATGTAGGACCTTGGACGTTTTTGTGGCTGAAAATATAGTAAAATAGCACTCATATCAATCAAAACACACAAACTTGGGTAAATACTACCGCATAAATCAAAATATCCGCTATCCCGAAGTCCGAGTTGTTGACGAAGATGGCAAACAACTAGGCATCATGACCACCAAAGACGCCCTGGAAAGAGCAGCGGCGCTGGGTTTCGATTTGGTTGAAGTCACCGAAAAAGCTACTCCTCCAATTGTTAAAATAATCGACTTTCAGAAATTTAAATATCAAGAAGAGAAGAAGGACCACTCCGGTAGCTCCAAAGGTGGCCAGGAGACCAAAGAAATCCGCCTAAAGCCGTTTATGGCCGAAAATGACATGATGGTCAAGGTACGCCAGGCCGAAAAGTTCCTCAAAGGTGGCGATAGAGTCAAGTTGGTGGTAAAATTCCAGGGAAGGGAAATCACCAAGAAAGAGTTTGGAGAAAAAGTAATGGCTCAGGTAATCAGCCTGTTGTCCGAAGTATCCACGCTTGTCGAAGCCCCTAAGTTTTTAGGCAAGCTCTTGATCGCCCAAGTTAAACCGAAAAAATAACCGCTATGACAAAACAAAAGCAAAAGACGAGAAAAATCGTCATGAAACGATTCAAAATTACCGGCACCGGCAAAGTTCTCCGTCGTAGTCCATATATGCGCCATCTCCGCCGCAAGAAGAGCAAAAAGCTTATCCGCAGATACCGACATTACCAAGAAGTCACGGGAAAGATCGCCACTAAGATAAAGGCGATGCTACATCTCTAGACAATCCAAGAACTATCAACCAATAACCAAGAACTAAAATGCCACGAACAAAAACCGGTACCGTCCGCCGCAAAGGACACAAAAAGGTCTTTCAACTTGCCAAAGGTTTTAGGATGACCCGTAACCGTTTGTACAAAACTGCTTCCGAAGCCGTGCTCCATGCCGGACAGTACGCCTACAACGGCCGTAAGGAAAGAAAGCAACAGATGAGGATCACCTGGATCACCAGAATAAACTCCGCTCTCTCATCTATCACCGAAGCTCCAAAGTACTCCAGATTTATCAAAGCACTCTCCGATAAAAAAATTACCCTGAACCGAAAGGTTCTGGCCGCCTTAGCCACCAACCTTCCCAACGCCTTTAAAGACGTTGTATTATTTAGTACCAAAAAATAAACGGGGGTTTTGCGAATTTAGAAAACTCCCCCGTCAGGGGAGTTTTTTTATCCTGAGCCTGCCGAAGGATGTTATCATTAAAGTCGATGGGAACAAAGATAAACGAAATAGACGAAATCAAATTAGAACTTAAAAGGGATCTACGAGATTCTTTTTCCTCCGATAGCGTTGATCAGTTAAATACCAAATATCTGGGTAAACAAGGAAAAATAAACACCCTTTTCAAGACTCTGCCTGTAAAAACGGATCCAAAAATTGGTCGGCAAATAAACGAGCTGAAGAATCTCATTCAAGAAATGTTATCTGCCAAACTCACCGAAACAATGGGTGACGAGCAACACTCTATCGACGTCACCATTCCGGGGACAGAGATCCCCAGAGGTAGTTTGCATCTAGTTACCCAAGCTATAGAGGAAATAGAAACTATTTTCCTCAGATTGGGATTCGTTCGTCGCCGGTATCCGGAAGTAGAAACGGATTGGTACTACGCCGAAGGGTTGAACATTCCCAAAGAGCATCCGGCAAGAGACGATCAAGAGACCTTTTATGTTGGAGACAATACTGTTCTTACTGCTCATACCAGTAATGGCCAGCTACGCGAGATGGAACTCAAAAAATCTCCTCCCATAAAAATGATCAATATCGGCAAAACTTATCGCCGCCAAATCGATGCCTCCCATACACCAATGTTTCACCAGTTTGAGGGGTTGGTCATAGATAAAGAAATTAATATTACCAATCTTCTGGGAGTCACTGAATATTTTGCCAAATCCTATTTCGGCCAAGATCGTCGCACGAGGTTACGACCACATCATTTCCAATTCACCGAACCTTCGTTTGAGATTGATGTCACCTGCGGAGTTTGTCAAGGGACAGGTGTGATTCACAAGATACCATGCAAAGTCTGCAAATCCGGCTGGCTCGAACTCGGCGGAGCGGGGATGGTTCACCCAAACGTCTTGAGAAATGGTGGTTTGAATCCAGATGAGTGTACAGGGTTTGCTTTCGGCTGGGGAGTTGAACGAGTCTTGATGATGAAATCAAACCTTCCTGATCTCAGACTCATATATAGTGACGATATTAGATTTTTAAAGCAATTCTAAAATGGATATAGTTATCACCGACTCATCTATCAGAAAATTTCTCGACACCCCCGCAGATAGTGAGATGTTGAGCCAAAATGTAAGCTTATGTGGACCCACCTTTGACCGAATCAAAAAAATTGACGGGGATTTTGTTTACGAAATTGAAGCCATCACCAATCGTGTTGATACTGCCAGCGCACAGGGGGTCGCCCGTGAAGCGGCCACCATTCTAACTCAATTTAACATTCCGGCAAAATTTATTAATGACCCGTACAAAGAAAATCTAAGTTTCCCGGATTCTCAGGCTAAACAGTTTAATCTGAATATTGAGAGAGATTTGGTAATCCGTCTTGTAGCACTTTCTTTGGAAAACATATCAGTCAAACCATCTTCCAAAGAAACTCAAAGTTTTCTTGAGAACTGTGGCCAGCGGCCATTGAACAACTGTGTTGATATCACCAACGAACTTACACTCCTTTACGGTTTACCTAGCCATATCTTTGATTTGGACAAATTGGCGGCTCAAAATCTCACCATCCGTGAAAGTAAAAGGGGGGAATCTATTACCACTTTGGATGATAAGAAAAATATACTGATCGATGGAGATATCGTTATCGAGGACGGATCGGACAGATTGGTGGATCTTTGTGGAATCATGGGGGGTCAGGTGGCGGAAGTCGATGATCACACAAAGAACATTCTTCTTATCGTTCCTGTCTATAATCCTCAAAAGATCCGCAAGACTTCATTGCGTCTTCAAAAAAGAACTCTCGCGGCCCAGATTTTCGAAAAACAGCCCGACCCAGAACTGTGTCTTCCTGTACTCTCAAAAGCAGTTCAATTATTCAAAGAAAGAACAGGTGCTGTTATTTCATCTCCTCTCTTTGATTATTATCCCGCAAATAGATCGCCAAAAATAATTTCTCTGGACTTTAATTGGTTAAATACTTTTGTCGGTCTTGATATTAAAAAAGAAACCGTCATCGATATATTGGCCAGCCTTGGATTCGGAGGAACTAAAGAGGGGAATGGTCTGGCTTGTTCTGTTCCTAGCTGGAGATATCACGATATCAACATCAGAGAAGATTTGGCGGAAGAAGTCGCCAGAATTTATGGATATTTCCGTCTTCCCTCAGTACTGCCTTGTGTAAATCTTCCGGCGGAACCAAAAAACCATCTCTTTAAAACAGAACTCAAATCGAAAATATTTCTCTCTGATATTGGCTATCATGAAATCTACAACAACTCGCTCATCTCTCTTCAGGCTATCGAGAAATCAGGACAGGACTCATCTCGTTTCATCAAGCTTAAAAATTCCTTATCCCAAGACTTTGAGTATCTCAGAACCAGCTTGATCCCTTCCGCTCTGGAAAATCACAAACACAATCAGGGAAAAGCTGACAAACAAATAAAGACATTTGAAATTGCCAACTGTTATCAAAAAACAGAAGGTCAAGAGTTACCCAAAGAAATTTCATATTTGGCCATCCTTTCCGAAGGGGATTATCGAAAGACGAAAGGGGACCTTGAGGCACTATTCCAAAAGTTGAGAGTAAAAGATATCTCCTTCGAACCAAGCAAAGTACTTCCTCCTTTTTACAATACAGTCGCTACTGCAGACATTTATTCCGAAAAACTTATGATAGGATACATCGGTTCGATAAAGTCTGCAGTATCAAGAAATTTCGGGTTAACAAACAGCCTTATCGCTACCGAAATAAACCTGGACAGTTTGGTTTCTAAGATAAGTCAGGAATACGTATACCATCCAATCTCAGAGTATCCTTCAATAATCGAAGATCTAACAGTTGCCTCTGAAAAATCTTTAGGGGACATTATTGAAGCCATTAAAAGTACCTCCAAACTTGTGAAAGATATCCAATACCTAGATAGTTTCAAAGGGAAACATTCCTTTAGAATTTCTTTCCAAAACAACGAAAAAAACTTGGAACAAGCGGAAATAAATTCCTTAAAAGAAATTATCCTAGACCTCTTCAAAGTCTAGTCATATTTAAGGTATTGGAGATGGTGTTGATGTCGGAGTAGGGGAGACGTAATCCACGTTAACGGCAAAATCAATAGTCTTTGACTCCTCTTTTCCTTCATTGTTTCTGGCCGCAATTCTTAATGAATGCTGACCGGTGGTCATTTTGATTTTTTGTATGTACGTTCCATCCGTAATTGTCCGTTCTATTATTCCGTCAATAAAGATTTTTACTTCAACGATAGGTTTGTCGGAAACAACTGAAAAACGAATCGTGGTTTCGTCTCCATCAACCCGACCATTACTCGCCGGAGTCACTATCTGAATATCCATCGAAGATGTAGCACCGCAGGTTTCCGTAGGTACAACGTAGATGGGATTGCTTTGCTTTGTTATCCACTCATTGATTGCCTTCTGCCACAATCCCTTATCGGTTAAAGGGTCATTTTCCTTGATTACGACAAACTCCTTTTCATCATAATTTCCCTGAGAGACGGATACTGGGTCAGCGAGTTTCGTCGGATCATTTTTGCAAAGTTTAACTTTAGTATGAATGGGGTCAGGTCCTGTAGGTACACTGCCGTTTATAAACCACTCTTTATAACTTCCAAAGCCATCATGAGCCGGATATCCGGAAATCTTATCCACTTCAATCTCAGAAACTCCATCCGGGGGAGTAAAGGGCTGGTCAGATCTAATGGAAAGCATATCCGTTACTTCTCTCCGCCAAATGGGGGCGGCACCAGAAACTCCCGAGGCCACGTTTTTCATCTTTTCATTGTTATTATTTCCCACCCACACTCCCACTATGAAATCTTTCGTCCATCCAATTGTCCAATTGTCTCTCAAATCGTTCGTCGTTCCTGTTTTTACCGCCACCGCCCTAGGACCAAGATTTAAGTAGGAGTTTGGACCGAAGGTCAGTAGTCTTGCATTATTATCCGATAAAACGGAGTTGATCAAAAACGCCACTTTCTCGTCCAAAACCCTTTCCGGCTTAACCATTTTATTTTCAAATATCATCCGCCCACTACCATCCTCAATTTTTAAAATGACTACGGGATCAATTTTATAACCACCATTTGAAAAGGCACTATATGCGCCGGCCAGATCAAGTAGTCTCACCTCAGCCCCTCCCAAGGCCATAGAAAGGCCCACACGAGCCATCGTTTCCCTTGTCGGCTCAAGAGAGGTTAAACCCATTTTGTAACCTTGACGCAATACGTTTTCTACTCCCACCAAAGCCAACAATTTAACTGCGGGTACGTTAATCGAGCTTGCCAGAGCGTCCCTCAAGTGGAGCAAACCGTGTTCTTTACCGTCATAATTTTTGGGGACGTAAGGGGTCTTATCGTCTTTCCCCGGAAACTCAGTTACAACATCGGACAGTACCGAAGCAGGACCAAAATTCTTCATAAAGGCAGTCGCGTAGACAACCGGTTTGATTGATGAACCGGGCTGACGCAATCTGGTCGTCACATTTACCTCACCATCGATAGCAGTATCAAAAAAATTCTTCGATCCCACCATACTAAGTATTTCTCCATTATTCGTGTCAATTATTATCGAGGCACCGTTTTTAATGTTCAAACTTTCGGATACTTTATCGACCTCTTCTTTTACAGCCATTTCGGCTTTTTGTTGAATGTCCCAATTTAAGCTGGTTGTTACCTTTAATCCTCCCGTATCCAAAATACTAGATCCATATTTTTCCTCCAATAACTGTTTTACATACATCACAAAATGGGGAGCTTTGATTTTGTTGCTCCCCAAACCTCTAAATTGAATGCTGTCTAGTTCACTGTTGACTTGAGTCTCCATTTCTTTGGTAATCATTCCATCCTCTCTCATTCTCCTGGAAACTTCTTTTGCCCTGGGTAAATAGGCTTTTTTGTTACTTCCACTATAAGGCGAGTAACGAGAAGGAGATTGTGGTAACCCTGCAAGCAAGACGCTTTCGGTCAAAGTCAACTCTTTTGGCTCTTTTTCAAAATAAATTTGAGAGGCCGAGGCTACCCCTACGGCATTCCCTCCGTAAGGAGCTTCGTTCAAATACATTTGCAAAATTTCGTCCTTGGTAAATGTTTTTTCAATCCTAAGGGCAAGCATAAACTCCCTCACTTTTCTCGAAACCGATCTTTCATTAGTTAGCAACAGCATTTTTACCAATTGTTGAGTCAGTGTTGACCCTCCAATTAATCTTCGATTAATTACCAAGTTTTTGGCGATTCGAAACATGGACATTGGATCAAAGCCCTGATGCTTGTAGAACTCTTTGTCTTCGATCGCAATAGTAGCTTTCTTAAGATAATCCGGCACCTCCGACAAAGGCGTAAACTTTCGATCCTGATCGGTATAAACGTCATACAATACTACCTTTCCTGTCCTATCCAATATTTCGGAAGAAAATCCTGACTTCCTTTGAACCTTTGTAGGGTCAGGTAAATCTCTCCCATACCATAAAAATACTGCTGCGACCATCAAGGTCAGACTCAATAATCCAAAAAAAATTAATTTCCCAATATTAATTTTAGGTAAAAAATTTACGCCTCTGCTCGTTCTTTGTCTTCTGTACATAGAGTATCTTCTTTATTATAATCGAGCTATGACCAAAAGAAGAAGGAAACTTTTCACAGCCATCATTTTCTTGGGCTCAGTGGTTTTGGTTCTCACCACCTTTGCCTCTCTTTTTATCAGATGAGTATTTACTCACCCGGTGACTCTGTCTCCTCGGTCAAAGGTGTCGGGCCGGCCTTAGAGGAAAAGCTCCACCGTTTAGGAATATACACCGTTGGAGATCTGCTTAGGCATTTCCCCAGAAACTATCTTGATTTTTCCAAACAAATTAAGATTAAAGATTTGAGGGACAAGACGCCCGGCTCTTTTCTGGCTACCGTCAACAATCCCAAGACTTTTTATTCGGCTAGCGGCAAACTTATTACCCAATCGGTAGCTCAAGATTCTTCCGGAAAAATTACCCTTACTTGGTTCAACAATCCGTATATCAAGAGACTAATCAAGGACGGGGCCTCGTATAGTATTGCCGGCAAGCCATCTTTCTTCGGCAAGGGCCTGACTCTGATCTCTCCCATGATCGAAGAAGGGGATTCCTTTACTCTCAACACAAGAGGTTTGGTCCCGGTTTATCCTCAAACCGAAGGCATCAACTCCCGATGGCTTCGAAAAAAAATTTACGAACTGCTTCAAAACATAGACCTTCATGATCCGGTGGACGCTATCACATTGGACGAACGCGCACTCCTTCCACTTCAACAGGCCCTTTACCGGATTCACTTTCCCACAGAGAATAAAGAGCGTTGGTCGGCGGACAAAAGGCTTGCCTACAATGAACACCTGCGAATCAATATTCAGAATCGTTTAGAAATGGACAAGCTCGGCCATTCCCTCCCAGTAAAAATAATTGCCAAAATAGACATTAAAACTTCACACCTTCTTCCATTTACCCTTACTTCAGACCAACTAAAAACCATTCACCACCTCGAAAAAGACCTTAAGAGTGGTGAATTCACTCACCGCTTAATCCAGGGTGAGACCGGCTCCGGCAAAACCGCTCCGCTTTTCTTCGCTGCAAACCAAGCTCTTGCCTCCGGTTATAGTGGCGCCATCTTGGCTCCCACCGAAATCTTGGCCACTCAACATTTCCATACATTTCTCAAATACTCCCTTTTCCCTAAACAGGTAAAGCTTGTAACCTCATCCAACAAAGTTTCTTTGACGACCGAACCCACTCTATTTATCGGCACCCACGCAATATTGAGTCAGCTCCCCTCAAACCTCAATCCGCCACTAGCGTTTGTCGCTATCGACGAACAACACAAATTTGGTGTCGCCCAAAGAGAGATTTTAATGAATAGGAGTCCACTTCCCCATCTCTTCAATCTATCCGCCACTCCTATCCCAAGGACTGTCGCTCTCGGGCTTTTGGGAGATATTTCAATCAGCAACATACATCATAAACCCAATCTCAGAATACCGGTCAAAACTTTCGTTATTACACCCACCAAGTATAAAAATAGTCCAAAATGGTTAATTTCAGAAATGGAGAAAGGTAATCAGATTTTTGTTGTCTGTCCCAACATTTCCGAACACATCCATGATGTCTCTTCGGTCGAAAAAATGACTTCCGAGTATCGACGTTTTCTTCCAAAAAAATACCCTATCTGGACTATTCACGGCAAGCTGACACCAGAAACTCAACAACAAATTCTCTTCCAATTCAAAAATACCCCCGGTAGCGTTTTGATCTCTACCTCTCTCATTGAAGTAGGCATCGACATTCCGACGGCCAACATTATGGTTATCCACTCGGCCGAACGATTTGGCCTGGCACAACTCCATCAGCTTCGAGGTCGAGTCGGCCGGGGAAAAGAACAGGGATACTGCTTTCTTGTGCCCACAAACGATGACGAAATCGAAACCGAGCGGCTTCAGCTGTTACAAAAATATCACAATGGAATGGTTCTCGCTCAAAAAGATCTCCGGCTCCGCGGAGCCGGACAAATTTACGGTGAAAAACAACACGGATCACTTCAAACTAGATTAAAATACTTTTGGTCCAAAAAACTCTTCCTAAAAGCCAAATCGGATGCCCTCAATCTGATCCTCCAAAACAGACAAAAAGCACAAAAGATTGCGAGTGGTCTCGTTTCTTGGTAGAATACACATATGGCCGCAACACCCAAAAGAAAAATTTCCACTGCCAGACAAGGCAAAAGGAGATCACAAATCCATCTCATTGAACCAAAGCTTATAGTGTGCAAAAAATGTGGAAACCTGAAAAGGGGGCATTTTCTCTGCTCAGTTTGTAAATCAAAATAACCCGCCGTGAAATCTGCCCTAGACCCACGACATTTAAAGCGAATTTTAGTTTTCAAGTCTCTATTTGCCGGCAGCTTTACCGACCAACCGGATCGCCCAAGTAGAGTCGACAAAATTAACTCTCATCTCGTTCAAATAGACGAAATAATTCAAAAATGTGCCCCTGAATGGCCCATTTCTCAAATTAACCGGGTCGATCTGGCGGTACTCCGTCAAGCTGTCTACGAGCTACTGATAAAAACCCAAACACCCACCAAAGTTATTATTGATGAAGCTGTTGAAATTGCCAAACGGTATGGGGGTAAAACCAGCTCAAGCTTCGTAAACGGAGCACTGGCCGCGGCGATAGGCTACTCCGGGCGAGAAGAAACTACCGATGACCAACCCAAACCTTAACTCCCTTCAAGACTATCTCGGCTATCAGTTTAACAACATCACCCTATTACAAACGGCTCTTACTCATCGATCCTGCCTAAACCAGCCGGAAATTACCGAAAGTTACGAACGGCTTGAGTTTTTAGGCGATGCCATCCTAGAGATGCTAATCTCGGTATATCTGTTTGATAAATATCCAAACAAGATGGAAGGCTATCTGACCGCAGCCAGATCGGCCACCGTCAGAACCGAGTCGCTCTCGGAAGTTTCCGTAAACAATCATTTCAACGACTACATTCGTATGAGCAAGGGAGAGGAGGCTACCGGAGGCAGAAAAAACCTATCTATTCTCGAGGATGTCATTGAAAGCCTGATAGGTGCCCTATATGTAGACGGCGGACTGTCCGCGGCAAAAAATTTCTTTGAAAAATATATCCTTCCCAATGCACAGGGGATTATTGCCCTAAATAAGCTAAAAGATCCAAAATCTTTACTTCAAGAAAAGGTTCAATCAGACGGTAAAAGCTCTCCCATTTATCAAACCATAGGAGAAACAGGTCAGGATCACAACAAAACCTTTGAGATCGCCGTATCCATCGAAGGTAAACGGCTTGCCACAGGCACGGGAAGGAACAAGCAAGAGGCAGAGCAAAAAGCTGCTCAAAAAGCTCTGGAACTGATATAATACGCCTATGCTGAAAATCAAACTCCAACCTACAGGCAAAAAACACCAACGTTCATACCGAATCGTCGTGGTCGAAGGCAAGTCAAAACTTTCCGGATCTGTTCTGGACACTATAGGCTCTTACAACCCACACGAAACCGTATCGGAGAAGAAAATGTCCGTTAACAAGGACAGCTATCAATCATGGATAAACAAAGGTGCTCAACCAACCGACACTATTAGAAAACTGATCAAATAAAAAATGAAACAGCTAATCGAATACATCGTTAGTAACATCGTCAATCATCCGGAAAGCGTTTCCGTTACTCAAGAAGCCACCGAAGACAAAGACACCACCAAATATCTCATCAAAGTAGATCCAGAAGATGTCGGTCGTGTAATCGGAAAACAGGGTAAGGTCATCAAAGCCATCCGTCAGCTAGTCAGAATCGCCGCTATCCAAAAAGGCACCAGAGCCATCGTTGATCTCCTCGAAGACGAAGCGACACCATCTCAAAACCCAAATATACTTCCGGAACCCGTAGTCGAAGATACCGTCTCTTCTCCAACCGCACTCCCAGATACGGAGAACAAAGAATAATCTCTTAAAGAATTGGCCAATTTTAGATCATTTTCGGTAAACGCTTTAACTTTGTTTATATTAACCCTACGGAGAGTTGCCTCGTAATATTTTATTTCCATTGCCATTTGAACCGTTTTGTCGCCAGCGGTTCTAGACAGCTTGGATACTTCTTGAAGATTCAAATCGGACACGGTTCCAACCGGAAGAGAAGCCTCCAGCATCGCCACAAATTTTAACAGTGACTCCACGGGTGCAGCCACCATAAGCTTGACCGGAAAAGCTACAAAACTCACCATATCAGTCTCTGGTCCTGATATGGGGGTATCCATAGTATCCAAGATTACTCCCGACGGTAGTGTATAAGAAACAATTGAAACTCCCGTTTCGGCACTAATTCTTCGAAGATTGTATATTGCTCCGTCCGGAGAATATTGTTGAGGAATCGCCAACAAAATACGTTGTTGGTCCGTATCGGACAGATCAGTAGCCAATCTATCCACACCCGCTTTGGACATTTTTAGAACTTCCAAAGAAGCCTTACTTGATTTCAAATCAGCTTCTCTCGACTTTACTACCTCCAAATTTGGCCAAACTACAAAAATTAAAACCATTAACATCACAGCCATCGATAATAAGCCAATAACCAGATTCTTCACCGTCTCTTCGTTCACCCAATCCGGCATGACAAAACCAAATATCTTTTTATATCCGATTATTTTACTTTCCGGCATTTTTCTTTATCTCGAATTGTAATTTTGCATTGTAAAGACCTGATTTATCCCTGGAAATTCCTTCCGCAAATACAGAACCAAACATACTGAGTGACAGACTGTCCGTTCTTGAAAGTGACTCTTCAAGGGATTTAAGTGGGTTTACCCCAAGGATTGAGGCGGAAACTGAAATCCAGCCCTTGTTAGAAAAATCGACATTATTAAGTACCACACCTGAAGGCATAAAACTAACCAGCTGATTCAGATAGTCTTTGTAGGGAAATTTCTCGTTATTCAACGCCTCAATTTTTTCCAGTATAAATTTGGATAAAACATATCTCTTCAACTTTTCGTCATTAACCGTCATTTCCTTTGAAATCATTTCTGATTCACGGTCGATCTTGACCAGATCGCTCTTAATTAAATATAATTTTGCCACTACGTAAATCGAGATTGATAAAAAATAAAGCACAAATAATACGAAGGGTACAAGCAAGAAAAGGATAATCCAATTTTTACCTTTGGATTCTCGTCTTTTCTTACTTAATAAATTGATTATTACCATGTTTACTGAGATAAACCATTGGCAACAGAAAACACAGGACCCAGCGTTTTATACTTGGTATCCACGGCCATATTGGCAAAAGTGTCTCCAAGCACAACTTCTACACCCCCTAAAGATTCCGACAGATAGGGTATCAGCCCAATCAAGTATGCTCCTCCACCAGATAAGATCAACTTATTTACCAAACTGTTTTGATGTTCGTCTTTGTAGGCAATCATTAGTTTTCTCAATTCACCGATAATATTGTCGATTACGGGTTTTAGAACTGAAACCAATTTCCCCTCCATCTGATCATTTGCCAGACCATATGTTCTTTTATAACTTTCTGCTTGATCAATTGGCAAATTAAAGGCTTCGGCAATTAATTTTGTTAGCGCCGAACCGCCAACAGGAATATAAAAGCTACTGAAAATTTTGTTCTTTCCCGAGATCACTATATTGGTGCCTCCAGCTCCCAAATCCAATATTGCGGCCGGACTATCATCATTTAAAAGGGGAGCATACGTCCGATTTAAAGCCGGAATTTCATTTTCCAGTCGGAGTAACTCAAGTCCAATCAGTTCAAGCATTTGAACATAGATCTCCGAAATACTCGTCGGAACAGCAACTACATAAACAGATATTTTCTCATTTCCTTCAAATTTTTCCGGCTTTTCCAATATAGTCCAGGAAGTTTCAATATCACTGGGGGGAAAGGGGACCGATTGATCCAGCTCCCACTTAATGGCCGTCGAAAGCTCTGGTGTGGACATAACCGGAAACTTTAATACTCTGGAAAAAACAGCCGCTTCCGAAATAGACGCCACCACCTTGTTTGATCTCATTCCGGATTCCTTGATAAGGTTTTTCAGAATATCTGTTAAAGAAATTTTTTCGGCATTCGTCATGGAAGAAATCATCTTTCCAAAAGGATTTACCCCAATACCAATTACTTTTACTCGATTACCCTCGGTTTGAATTAACTTTATACTAGTAGATCCGATATCTAAACCAAAATGGACAGGCATACTTACATAATACCATCATTACAGATGCTACTGAACAATTGTTCCTCCGGAAAATAAAACATAATCAAACACAGATGGCAGTTGATTCGTTTTTGATTCAATATACTCGATTCCATATTTTACCGAAGTATCACCCGAGACCAAAGTCGAAGTAGATTTAAAATTGGTTGACTGAGCCGGAAATGAACCTCCAATTGGCCGGATTCCCAAAAAAGCAGAATCTCCCAAAACTGTGATTCTCAGTTTGGCGGAGTTACCCAGAGAAACAGGAACTGTTGGGGTTACAAAATTATAGCTAACTCCAGAAAATGATCCTCCTGGCGTTATACCGGCAGTAAACCCTCCGGATCCATCGGTATCATAAGCATAATCTATATTTCCAGTGCCCCTAACATCGGTGATAAACAGTGATGGTTTTTCTCCGACGACTACCGGTTTCCAATAAAATTTTACTCCGGTCACTCCGCTGGCTCCGGACAAATATACTTCAAACGTTTCTCCTGGATTGATCTTTTCGGTTGTTATACTTGAGGACCCTACATCTCCTCTTACAACATTGTAATCTTTACCGGATTCGAGGGATCCGGAGACGGCTACATCTCTGGCAATTGCCTCTTCCAATCCCGCTTGAGCAGTTAAAACAGCCTCCTTATTCTCTACATCCATTTCTTGAATCCTAGTTTCTACCGTTGAACGGCTAGCTACCGACACGGCAACTGCACTTATGACAGTCATAATCAACACCATGACGAGCGCCACCTGCCCTGAGTGAACCGAATGAGCCTGTCCCGAATGGTGAAAATATTGCCTCTTCATTTAATTTATACCACTATTTAGCATGTTTATTTCTGTTGATACACTACGTGTTACGCCAATACCTGATCCGAGAACTTCATTTCTTGCGTCAATTTCAACTTTAATTTTATCATTCACACTTCCCTGGCAAAACCATGTAAAGCTAAGTCTGCTAACATCAATCTCCATTGGACTAATAAACTCCTTGTTCCCCGTTTGGGATGAGATGGAAGCGATTTGACCGTTGTCAAGATTATAGATCGTTTCAAGTCCAACCAAGTCATTTACAATCAGAGAATTCCCTGAATATCCTACACTTCCGGCAGAAACACAGTCTATTCTAAATCCGTTTCCAACGCTAGTTACTTGACCAAAACGGATATCTTTTTCTATTATCGAAAGTATTGATCTCAAAGAAGAAGTCAGACCCAAATCCACATCACTTAGTCCAGAAGACTTTAGGTTTTGGTAAAAAAGTGCCGTCCCGCCCAATAATATTATTGTTATTAGAAGTAGAGAAATGATAACCTCGATAAGTGTGTAACCTTTCATTTGATTTCTTTTGATAAGGATTGAGATAGGCTGGTAGAAAAAATCTGACCGCCATCTTTCCACTCAACCTTTATTGTAACCTGGATAAAGTTCGGAACTGTGACCGTGTCCATCGTGATGGTACATTTGTACGTATCGGAAATACAGGGTTCCAATATGCTATTCCCTGCATTCGCATAGAAACCCAATGGATCGATATCTCTTTGGGTCCGATAATCATTCTGTAATTTTTGAGCAATGGTGATCGCTTCGTCTTTTTGTTTTTGAAACGTCACCACCCTTGATGACCGAGTCATCAGATCCGATACTCCCAAAAGGACCAGGGCGATTATGCCCACTGCCACCACGATCTCAATCAACATCTGGCCCTTCTCTTTGCAGATAATCTTTTTCATAAAATGCTTATTAAACCGTAAGTTCCCACCACTACTGTTTTTATAGCCGGTGGACTACTACCATCTTGAATTTTAATTTCTTTATCTGCACCGTCTGATACATATCCAGAGCCCGGTAAAAATGTAATATCAACGGAAGATATGAAAATTGAACTAGTAAGTATTTTATTTACTTCTCCAGGAAAATTTCCTGAACCACATCGCGTGGTAACCGTCATTCCGGTCATATTCACGTCACTTGTGACGCTAACTCCTTTCAAGGAAATACACCCTGTCGGATATTGCTGGCTCGCCGCCATTGTCCTAGCCCGATTAAGTTCAGACGAAACTTGTCTAGCATCATTAAGCAGAGATTGCGTAGAGTTGAATTTCAAAAAAGCAGCTATCGACCCACCAAAAATAAATACGACTACTGTCATCACAATCATGAGTTCAATCAAAGTAAATCCAAAAGTGAAAGCCCTCCTTTTCACGGATTTGTAACTTCGTAACCGGTGTCAATTTCCATACACGAGGCGCTCAGAGTATAGGTGGTGGCACTAAGTGGGTTATATGTATATGCCCCTATTTGATCCGTACACGGCTTTGGATCCTTGGGTGTGCTCTTTAATAACACCGGACCAACAAGGCTACATGAAACGTCATCGTAAATGGAACTTGGATAAGTACCGGTAAGAGATCGGCACATTTCCAAGGCTTGTCGGATAGCCTCCATGTCGGATTTTCGCCTGGTATCTCTGGATCTTGTCGTAATTGCGGTGAATGAAACTACTCCCACGGCAAAAATAATCCCAATAATTGAAATAACCACTAATAGCTCAACAAATGTATATCCGTTTCTTTTCATTGTAAGTTACTTACACAATAATAGGGTCCATTATCCAACCAAGTACCGGTCGCACACGTAGTGAGGCTAGAATTCCCCCCCTTACCCCCCTCCATTTCTCCGCACAAACAGTAAACGGAACCATTACAGGTAGTATTTCCGGAATAAGAAATCGGGGTTGTCGCTGTACTGGAGGGATCCATGGGCCAGGTGCTTTTTAGATAAGTACCCGCATCAGAACAACTGGTCAAAGGATACTTGAATGAATTATCAGAATAATATTGCTCCAGTGCATTTTGAATAGCCACCAAGTCCTGCTTTCTTCTTGTATTTCTTCCGCCTCGCTGAGTGGTAGAGTAGGCTACAGTAGCCAGGGCAGTCAAGACTCCAATTATTCCAATCACCACCAGCAGTTCCAAAAGAGTAAATCCTCGTCGCACACTCCCCGTCCTAACTAAGCGTTCTGTTTTTTTTGCTTTCATGGTTGAGAAATAATATATAACACCCCTGTTTTGGATGCCGCACCACAGGCACAACTAACTCCGGCCGTTGCGCACTGATTAGAGCTAGCCTTGCTTGAGTCGGCGGGATTTTCCAGACACGCAGTTAGATAATAGGTTTTGTTTCCTAACCCGGGTAAATATTGGTAATCTTCCCATTCCGAAGCGCGTGCATCTACAAATATTGTTTTGATATATTGAGGTGATGACTCATACAAAGTATTTTGAAAACCGGCAGCGCCAGGATATTCATTATTATCATTCCGATAAAGTTCCAAAGCTTTTTGTAGTTGGCCCAGATCATTTTTTCTCTGAACATCCCTCGCCCTCAGTCTGGATTGATTAAAATTAAACGCTGCTAGTCCGGTAAGCACCGCCATAATTCCCATGACTACCAGCAGTTCTATTAGTGTAAACCCGCCTTTTATTCTCATATGCTTTTCGTTAGACCGTCTTCGGTTACCTTATAATTACAAGGTACACTACCACAGCTAACTTCAGGATAAGTGATGATATTATTTTGGGCGTCTCTCAGTATATCCTTGTCGTTTGTATTCTCCAAAGCAGCATAAAAAGCAAACTCTGTCCCACCGGCAGAAACATAAGGGTAGTTTTGTGATGTCACAGGGTCACTTGGAATATTCATATATGTGGTATTTACGCCATCCGTTAATACAAAAATTTTTCCGTTACATGGAGCGCTCGGATCCGTAACCACACCATTTGCCATGATGTAACAGCGGATAACGTTACTGGTATCGGATAGGGGATATCTTCCGACATCATTGTTAAAAGACTCTATGGCCTTAATCATTTGATTTATATCACTTTTTCTTTGAGAGTCTTTGGACTTGACCGTTGCTTGGATGTAGGATCCAATCCCCACCGCAGATAGAATCATTATCAAGGCCATCACAAGCATTAGTTCTATAAGAGTAAATCCTCGCGTCCTCTTCATACCTTCATTCTGCTGGAAAGCAACTCAAATGTCAAACAATCAGGCTCATGTACCAGGTCCAGATAGCACTGCCCCAAAGTAGAGAGATCGCCGTCCCAATAATCAAGAAAGGTCCAAAGGGTAAATACTGAGTCATTTTTTTCTTTTTCGTGGCGATTAGAATCAACCCGACTACAGAACCGAGAACAAAGGCCGAGAACATTCCCGGTAATATCTTCGGCCAGCCAAGCAACAATCCGAGGGACGGTGCCAGATATATATCCCCCAAGCCAAAACCATCTACTTTTTTAACCGCCTTCGTAACCGCCTGCAAAAAAACAAACAAGAGGCAAACCCCGGCTCCCGATGCTAAAGCTCGAAAAAAATCAGCACTATTCATAATTCCAAAACTAGTCAGTCCAACTCGGTAAGCCAAAGCCAAAGAAAACAAGGTCAGGTTGAGACCAAACGGGATTACCATATACAGCAGATCGATCACAAGAATGGTAAACATCACCAGACCCGTAACTAGCCAAAAAACGGGTTGAATATAGCTCCATGGACTGCCGACTAATTTAAAGAAGTTAAAACCAACCGCAAACCACCAAACAAAGAAAATACCGGTCATAAACTCTATCAGAGGATACCTAATGGAAATACTCTTATGACAATAAGCACATTTGCCTCGTAGAAATACATAAGAGAGTAGGGGAATATTGTACTTCCAAGCCAGAACATGTTTACACTTGGGGCAAATTGATCTACCGTCAGCCACTGACTTCCCACGAGGCATCCGCCAGATAACTACGTTCAAAAAACTACCCCAAACCAACCCCAACCCGAACAAAAACAATATTATCAAGTTCATACAATAGATTCTATCTCAAAAACTCTCAGCTATGAAAGTGGTTTCGCAAAAATTTAATGTTACGGTATTATTCAAAACACTGCAAACACACACCCGCGGATTTTTGTGCTACCGTGCAAGCGGTGCTGTCATCGACCGTCTTGGCTGTTGCGTCGTAGACCCACTTGGTCTGCGGGTCAGATAGATTTGATTTTCCTTCAGGGGGGAAACATACCATTGCTTTGGTTGGGCTCCCCGAAGCTACGTACAAGGTTGTGGCTAATCCTTCAAAAAAGGTATCTTTTATTTCACCGTCAAGAAGCAAGGTGCTATCTATACAAGTTTTCATATCTGTATCTCCAGCACCGCCAGATTTACTGAGCGCCACTGCACTAAACGGAGCGGCACTGTCCAGAACTCTAAGTGGAATTACGGTCGTCAAACAATCATATACAGCTCCCGTCATCTTAAACCATGGCAGGTATCCATGAGTCGCATAATATCTCTGTGTAGACCCAAGAAGTTCTATGGCAGCACTTCTATTGTTGGTGTCGCGCGCCTTCTTTAGCTGTTCAAAGGGATCAATCGCGGCCAAAAGACCGGCAGCCAGGATACCCAAAACTCCAATGACGATTAGCAGCTCCATTAAAGTAAAACCTGCCTGCCTGTAGGCATGGACTTTATTTTTCATCATATTCTTAAACATAATTAATAATGAATTATTAAAACTGACTTGTCAAGTTATAGATAGGCATAATAACGGCGATTACCAGAAATCCCACTCCAATTCCCATGATAATCATTATTAGTGGCTCTATCGCCGTAGTTAAAGCTTTTATCTTGATCTCACTTTCCGATTCGTAAAAAACCGCCAGCTTGGCCAAAACAGAATCCAGCTTACCCGTTTCTTCGCCCACTGAAATCATCTGAGACAAGATGGGAGGGAACATCTCCAGCCTGGTAATCGCCTCTGCCAAACCAACTCCTTTTTCAACGTAGATAGCGGCCTGTTTTATCCCCGCAGAATAAATCATACTTCCAAGCGTATTTGAGACGATATTTAACGCATCTAAGATTGGAATTCCCGCACCAAGTAAAACACTAATCGTTCTGGAAAACTCGGTCAAAATTACATCTTTCTTCAATTTTCCCCAAATCGGGATCTTGAACACTAACTGCTCTATCACCAGTCCACCAACCTCCGTCTTAGACCAACGGGAAAAAAGCAGATAGGCACCAATCAACACACCAAAAACAATATACCAGTAGTTTACTGTAAAATTGCTTACTCCCATCAAGATCTTCGTTGGTCCGGGTAATTCAGCACCGAAGTCCTTGTACATTGCCGTCAGTTTCGGCACTACAAAAACCATCATAATTGAAGCAATGGCAATCATGGCAAAAAAGATTATTGTCGGATAGACCATGGCCCCCTTTGTTTTACTCCTAAACTCTCTTTGCTTATCCAGCGCATCGGCTAACTTTCCCATAACTTGATCCAATACTCCCGCCGACTCACCGGCGCGCACCATGGCTACATAAACGGCAGTAAAGCCCCCACCGGAATTTTCCACCGCGTCAGCCAATGTGGAACCTCCCTCCACTTCCGTCAAAATTTTTTCAATTACAGGCTTCAAGCCGGGACCGGACTGATTTTTCAATATTCTTAAAGCCTCTACCAAAGGCAAACCGGATCCAATCATTGTTGCCATTTGACGAGTAAAGTTGGTTATCTCATCCGGTTTCGGCTTAGAGAATCTTCCCATCAAGGCTTCGATATTTAGCTGATCGGCCTCAAACAAAGAGGTAATCAACAGTCCCTTGCTCCGCAAGATATTCGCCGCTTGTTTCTCTTCAACTGCATCCAATACCCCACTGGAAGTGTTTCCGTCCCTGTCCGTTACTTTATATTGAAAAGTTTTCATCTTATCTTCCTCCAAGCATCTTATCTAAAAGAGAAGGCCTTATTGCATACTCCAACGCTTTGGATTTATCGATTATATTTCTGTTTACCAGCTCTGCCAGGCTATTTTCCATAAGATTCATACCCAAGTTTCCGCTCGTTTGAATCACATTGTCTATCTGGAAAGTTTTTCCTTCACGGATATTGTTTCGAACCGCAGGAGTTACTATCATAATTTCAGTAGCTACCACACGCTTCCCATCAATAGTGGGAACAAGTCGCTGAGATAGTACTGCTTCCAAAACCATCGATAACTGTAATACTACCTGGGCTTGTTGCTCCTCAGGAAAGCTGTCAACAATTCTTTCCACTGATTGGGCGGCTGTGTTGGTATGCAAAGTAGCAAACACCAAATGCCCTGTTTCCGCTACCGTCATCGCCGCTTGCATCGTATCAGGATCCCGCATTTCCCCAATATAGACCACATTCGGATCCTCACGCAGTACTGACTTTAGTGCGTTTCCCCAGCTCTTTGTATCCCCACCCAATTCTCGCTGACTAATAAATGATTTTTTGTTCTCATGTACGAACTCAATTGGATCCTCAATTGTAACTATATGATCGGAACGATTTGCATTGATCTCGTCAATAATAGCGGCTAAAGTGGTTGATTTCCCCGCCCCTGTCGGACCTGTAACCAAAATGAAGCCTTGTTTAAGCTTGGCGAACGAATGACAAATCTCCGGCAAACCCAGATCGCTAATTGTTGGTACTTTTTCCGGAATAAAACGGAGTGAAATGGCAGGAGTACCCTTTTGAAAATAAGCGTTCGCTCTATATCGAACCTTACCAGGCACACTAATTGAGAAATCAAAGTCAAGTTCCTTCAGAAACAATTCTTTTTGGTTTTGATTCATTACACTTCCAATCATCGCCATGAGCAACTCGGCATCAATTATTCCTCCGGGTTGATAAGGTTCAAGTTTTCCAAGCGTTCTAAAGATTGGATTGTTATTCGCCACCAAATGGATATCTGAGGATCCCATTTCGGATCCGGCCAAAAGTAACCTCTGCATTAATTCGGCCGCTTTTTCCATTTAGACTTGAGCAACTCTGATAACTTCTTCCAGGGTAGTGATTCCTTCCAATACTTTCAAGTAACCGTCCTGTTTCATGATGATCATGCCGTCTTCCATGGCTTGTTTTTCAATTGTGGCCGCATCGGCACGTTCCAGAATTAGTCTGGCTATCTTTTCGGAAACTCTCAGTACTTCATAAATACCAATCCGTCCATAATACCCGGAATTTCCACACTTTTCGCATCCGGCACCTTTATATAACATGAAGGGAGAGTTATTCATCTTGGTCTGGGTCATCTTTTCCGCATTAGTTTTTAACCACCCATCAAGCATCTTTCCTAGTACCAGCTGGATATCATCCACCACCGACTGTTCCGGTACATAGGCTGACTTACAGTTATCACATATTTTTCTCAACACACGTTGACCAATTGCCGCCGTCATTGATGAAGCCAATAAAAATGGTTCTGCTCCCATATCCAACAGACGGGGAAGTGCCCCGGACGAAGAGTTTGTATGAACAGTAGAAAACACCAAGTGGCCCGTAAGTGATGCTTGGATTGCCAGCTGTGTTGTTTCTTCATCTCGGATTTCGCCTACCATGATAATATTTGGGTCCTGACGTAGAAAAGAGCGAAGACCGGAGGCAAAAGTGAGACCCGCCTGCGGGTTTACCTGTACCTGATTCACTCCGTTCATCTGATACTCAACCGGATCTTCCAAAGTGACAATATTAACCTTCGGACTATTGATCATAGTTAGCAAAGAATATAACGTTGTGGTCTTTCCAGATCCTGTCGGACCTGTTGACAAAATAATTCCATGTGGAATATGAATCGCTTCTTCGAGAGTAGCAAGGGCTTTAGCTCTAATTCCAAGCTCCGATAATGTTGGAACTTTTTCCGATTTTTTTAGAAGACGCATCACGATCTTTTCACCATTGACTGTTGGCAAAGATGAGATACGAAGATCTACTTCACCATACTCGGAACTAAAGTTAAAACGCCCATCTTGAGGAATCCGTTTTTCGTCAATTTTCATACCACTCAGTATCTTAATTCGGGATGCCAAAGCGGCATGGTAATCCTTATCTAGAGTCAATTTTTCTTCCAAAATGCCGTCTATTCTATATCTCACCCGGGTAATATTTTCTTGTGGCTCAATGTGAATATCAGAAGCTCTGAGACGGATAGCATGCTCCAAAATTTTTCTGACAATTTCAACTATTTTTGGCTCTTTAATTATTTGGGATATGGTATCTGCCGTTACCAGTCTTATGCCGTACTCCTCAGTCTGCTCCTTACCTCTTTTCAAAACACCGGAGATCTCACCCGACAAACTTTGACTGTAAATGTGGCCAATCAGGTTATCAAAATTTTCTTTGGAGGTTAAATATGATTTAATTTTATACCCGGTTCTCTTTTGAAAAAAATCTACTGTGGCCAGATCCTCCGGCTTGACCATGATCATGCTGAGTAGCCCCTCTTCTTTGTTAAGTTGAAAAGGAATTACCTGATAACTTTTTGCCAAATCTACCGTGATCAGGGTTAACAAATCAGGACTAACCGAGATTTTGCTTTCTGCAAAATAGGGTATATTCAGGACCTTCGCTCTAGCCTTGGACAAGTCCTCTTCACTAATAATTCTTCGCTCCAGTAATAGATCGGCTAAGCTCTTACCCGTGGTTATGGCCTCAACTTTCAAGGCTTCGGCCTTTTCGGCATCCAATCTGCCGGAGGAAAGCAAAAAATCCAGCAAAGCCTTGTCTTGATAATCCATACTTTAACTATAACAAATTTATACTCCCACCGTCATCCTGCAATCTTAATGATTCGCCAGGAACTCATCAAAAAATTGTCCATTGACAATTTGTGATTTACATTAGTTTGCTTCAATTCAGACAAACAGGTGATCGCCAAATTCAATATAGATATTCGTTTTTCATTTATTTCTGAAGTGAAACTATCCCGCAACTTCAACACAATTTCCTCCATTACCAATACTCCTTTTTCCTTTTCCAACTGATCTATAAAGGCAATGCAGGCCGCCGGACCACTACTCCAGCATTTTCTGATCTCGTTCCAATATCCGCTAGTCGGTGGCTGATTGTTATTGAAATATTCGACCACCCCTCTCGATAGGATTGTGGACAAAAGCTGGTTTTCATTTTCTACCGTCAAGAGCAAATTCATTTTCTCTCCAAGCTCTTCCATGGGTTTCAGGAGAATAGCTTGACAATCCAAACTCAATTTATCCGCATTCCAAATCACCATCGAATATATTGGTCTGGATGTCAATATATTTATTCCGGAAAAAATCCACGATCGGAGATCGTCTACCTTAGCTGTTTCTCCCTCAAAACTCATCATCATACTTTCTTCGAGTGATAAATCTTTCAGCAATTTTGCCCTATCGGTAAAAATACCTACTGCTATTTTTGGTAACATATACATATTCTAAAGCATGAGTTAAAATGAACCCGCGCGTGCTCCGCGAAATGTACAAAGTAAAATCTTAAATATAAAATAATCATATGCCCGATCAATCATATACAGCCAAGGATATCACCGTTTTGGAAGGATTGGAGCCGGTCCGCAAAAGACCCGGTATGTATATCGGCAGTACCGACGAGAAAGGACTGCACCACCTTCTCATCGAAATTGTAGACAACTCACTGGATGAAGCCATTGGGGGTTTTGCCAAAAACATATTTGTCTGCCTACATAAAGATGGTTCGGTTTCCGTCTCCGACGACGGAAGGGGAGTGCCTACAGACATGCACCCCAGTGGTGTCTCCGCCCTAGAAGTGGCCATGACCAAGCTCCACGCCGGTGGAAAGTTTACCGAATCGGCTTACAAAGCTTCCGGTGGTCTGCACGGTGTCGGTGCCTCTGCCGTTAACGCCCTCTCTACCCGCATGGATGTGATTGTCAATCATTCACCCAAGTTCTTCCTGCAATCATACAAAGTGGGCACTCCAGACTTTCCGGTCAAAGAAATCTCCCCCGAAAAGATAGGTGAGCTGCTTCCCGAATACCACCGGCATCTAGTCAAGGCTCAGTCCGGAACTTTTACCCATTTCTGGCCGGATCCAACTATTTTCAAAATCACCACCGATTTTAATTATGCCAACATCAAGGCCAAGCTTCAAGAAAGAGCCTATCTGGTAGCCGGAGTCTTTATTCACCTCCTCGACGAGCGCACAGAAAAAGAGGCTAATTTTTATTTTGAGTCGGGTATCAAGTCACTCCTTTCCCACATGAACCGGCACAAAAAATCTCTCCACGAACAAATATACATTGCCGGTACCGCCACTGAAGCCAATATTCCTATCGGCGTCGAAGTAGTTATGCAGTACACCGATACTTACAATGACAATCTCGAATCTTTCGCAAACACTATCAATACTTACGATGGTGGTACTCATTTAACCGGTTTCAAAACCGCTCTCTCTAAAGTCCTCAAAAACTATATTACCGCCGGCGAGACCGATAAAGAAAAGGACAAAAAGGGCAAAAACAAAGACATGGACCTGACACCAGAGGACCTCAAGGAAGGCCTCACCGGAGTAGTTTGGATCAAAATGAGCTCTTCGGAAATTCAATTTGAGTCCCAGACCAAAACCAAGGTAAACAACGCCGAAGTTCAATCGGCTGTTTATCAAATTGTTAAAAAGGGGCTTGAGGAATATTTGGAGGAGCACCCTCAAACCGCCCAAATCATTATTGGCAAAGTCTTTCTGGCCGCCAAAGCCCGTATGGCTGCTAGGGCAGCGAGGGACGCTGTGGTCAGAAAAGGCGCTCTGGAAGGAATGACGCTCCCCGGAAAACTGGCGGACTGTCAGGAAAGAGACCCTGCTATGTCGGAACTATTTATTGTTGAGGGAGATTCAGCCGGAGGCTCAGCCAAACAAGGTCGGGACCGCAAACATCAGGCGATTTTGCCTCTCGGTGGAAAAATTCTTAATACCGAACGCGCCCGTTTGGATAAAATTGTCGAGTTTGAGGAACTGAAAGATCTCATCATCGCCATGGGTATGGGAATAGGGGAAACGTTGGACGCTCAGAAACTTCGCTATCACCGTATCATTATCATGACCGATGCCGACGTCGACGGTGCTCACATCGCCACCCTGCTTTTGACCTTCTTCTACCGGCACACCAACCCTCTGGTAACCGGTGGCAACATTTATCTCGCCATGCCCCCACTCTATCTAATTTCTCACGATACCACCAAAAAGTATGTTTACTCCGATCCGGAAAAAGAAGCATATCTGGCCACTCTCACTCCGACTCAGAAACAAAAGGCCGGTATTCAGCGCTACAAAGGTCTTGGAGAAATGAATCCCGAACAGCTCTGGGAAACCACCATGAATCCGGCTACGCGTACTTTGAAAAAGATCAGTATCGAAGATGCCGAAAAGGCCGACGAAGTCTTCACCACCCTCATGGGCCAAGAAGTCGCCCCCCGAAAAAAGTTTATTCAATTACACGCCACCAGCGCCAATCTTGACATCTAATAAACAAAAACTAATAACCATGAACACCTACATTTTTGGACACATCAAACCCGACCTGGACTCCGTCGTCGCCGCCATTTCATTCACGGAATACAGAAAACAAATGGGGGATATAGATGTTATTCCCGCCATGAGTGGCGCAGCCAACCCCGAAACAGCTTTTGTGTTTAATAAATTCCAGCAATCACTGCCACAGCAAATTACCGCAGCAGAGATTCTTCCGGATGACCGTGTGATCCTAGTCGACCATAACGAAACTGATCAAAGAATCGACAATCTTGGTCAGGAGCAAATTGTTTCTATATACGATCATCACACAGTCTACCTCAATCTCACCCATCCTATTGAAATCATCGTGCTGCCTTTGGGGTCCTCAAATACGATTGCCTGGAAATTATTCAAGCAGAACAATCTTACTATTCCCCAAAATATAGCCACTTTGATGTTGTGTGCTATTTTGTCTGATACAGTCGGCCTAAAATCTTCCACTACTACCGAAACAGATAAATTAGCCGTCGCAGATTTGTCGGCTGTATCAAACATTGCCGATATCAACAGTCTGACCCTCGACATTTTTAAAGCCAAATCCAACGTCTCCGCTCTTTCGGATGAACAAGTAATTTTAAATGATTACAAAATTTTTGACTTCGGCAAAAAAGTCTTCATCGGTCAGCTGGAAACGGTCGAGCAAGATACTCTCCTCAGTGGTCGAAAGGCTGGTCTCCTGGCCGCCTTACAGGCAATAAAAGAGAGGGAAGGAGTGGACTATATTATTCTGGCCATTACCGATATTCTAAAGGTTAACACCAAATTATTAGTTGATGGGGCAGGGGAGACCGACCTAATTCAGAAGGCGTTCGGTGGTACGGTTCAAGAGAACATCCTCGACATCGGCGCCAAGATGTCCCGCAAAAAAGATATTGCTCCCGCTATCGAAAAAGCTTTAATACAATAAATAAACTACCATGGATGAAAACCAAAACCTAGACCCCGAACAAGAAAACACTACCTCAATTCCCGTACCGGATGAACAAACACAATGGGGTCTGATCAGAACCACTCCTATTATTGAAGAAATGGAGAGGTCCTACTTGGACTATGCCATGTCGGTGATTGTCGCCCGCGCCCTCCCGGATGTCCGTGACGGTCTTAAGCCGGTTCACCGCCGCATTCTTTTTGCCATGAAAGAGATGGGGCTCACTCACAAAAGCGCTTACAAGAAGTCAGCCCGTATCGTGGGAGAAGTTCTGGGAAAATATCATCCTCACGGCGATCAGGCAGTTTATCAAACCATGGTCCGTTTGGCTCAAACTTTTTCCATGCGCTATCCCCTCATTGACGGTCAAGGAAACTTTGGCTCCATTGATGGAGACTCAGCCGCTGCCATGCGTTACACCGAAGCCCGTTTAAGCAAAATTGCCGGTGAAGCCCTGGAAGATATTGACAAAAGAACAGTAGATCTGATCGACAACTTCGATGGTTCACAGCAAGAACCCACTGTTTTACCGGCCAAGTTACCCAACCTTCTACTCATGGGTTCGGACGGTATCGCGGTTGGTATGGCTACCAAGATTCCTCCACACAATCTGCTCGAAGTAGTGGACGCGATTAAAGCATTAATAGACAAAAGCACCGCCACCGTTACCAAACACTATCCGGACGAAGAACTTGTTTCGGCGCCTTACCGTGACCTCATCGGCAATTTAGAATCCGGTGTGGAAATAGAAGAACTCTGTAAACACATCAAGGGGCCAGACTTCCCCACTGCCGGAATCATCTACGATACAAACGAAATCAAGAAACTCTACGCTACCGGAAAAGCCAGCATTATTGTCAGAGGCGTCGCCGAAATTGTCGAAAAGAAGAGTGGCCGTTTCCAGATTCTGATTACTGAACTCCCATATCAAGTCAACAAAGCCAAGCTCATAACGAACATTGCCGAACTGGTCAAGAAGAAAAGACTGGAAGGCATTGCTGATCTAAGAGATGAATCCGACCGCAAGGGTATGACCGTAGCCGTCGATCTCAAAAAAGACGCCAAGCCCAAGAGTGTTTTAAATAATCTTTATAAGTTCACGGAGTTACAGACCAGTTTCCCGGCTAACGTTGTAGCCTTAACTTCCGATGGCACACCACACCTTCTCAACCTAAAGCAAATTTTGATGGAGTACACTGCTCACCGACAAGGGGTAATCGTCCGTCGTAGTCAATTTGAGCTCAAAACAGCCCAAGACCGTGCCCATATTTTAGAAGGACTGTTGATTGCTCTCAAAAATATCGACGATGTCATCGAAACCATTAAGAAAAGTCCTGATAGTGAAACGGCAAAAACCAACCTTATGTCCAAGTTTGGGCTGTCGGAAATCCAATCCATCGCCATTTTGGATATGCAACTCAGAAAACTTGCCGCTCTCGAAAGACAAAAGATAGAAGCCGAATATCAGGAACTCAAGAAACAAATTGAGAAACTGGTCTCTATTCTCAAAGATCCCAAGCAAGTTCTTCAAATTATCAAAGATGAGATCACCAAACTAGCCCTCGACTACCCGGAAAAGAGAAAGACCAAGATCGTTGCCAACGCTCCGGGAACTTTTTCCGAGGAAGATCTGATACCGGCCGAGGAAACCATTGTTGCCCTCACCAAATCCGGCTACATCAAGCGAATGCCGCTGGCCACCTTCAAAACACAGAAGAGGGGAGGCAAGGGAGTTTCCGGTATGACCATCAAAGATACCGACGAAATTCACCTGCTAACTAACGCCAACACCCACGATCGATTATTGGTTTTCTCCAGTAAAGGAAAGGTTTTCTCGCTTAAGGTTTGGGAATTGCCTGAAGGAAGCCGCATCAGTAAAGGTCAGGCTATCATTAATCTGATTAACATTGATACCGACGAAACCATTCAGTCCATTCTGCCTTTGACCTCTCAGATCAACAAAAATGATGCTCTCTTCTTTACCACCAAGAAGGGCACGGTTAAGAGAACCGTTCTCAGCAAATACGAAAACATTAAGAGCAATGGCCTCATCGCCATCAAACTTACCGACGGAGATAGCTTGGTTTGGGTCAACAAAACCTCCGGAAACGACCACATTCTCTTGGTTAGCCGGGACGGAAAATCAATCCGCTTTAAAGAGAACGACGTTCGCCCAACAGACAGAGATACCATGGGTGTTCGCGGCATCCTGCTCAAGGGGGATGACTTCATAATCTCCATGGAATCATTTACTGAAGCCGAACCTGTTTCAACGGACAAAAGAGTCAAACTCTTCAGAGATCTGCTGGTAGTGACCGAAAAGGGGATGGGTAAACGCACACCTCTACCGGAATATCCTATCCAAAATCGTTCTGGGCAAGGACTCAAGGTCAGTGAAACAGCCGACAAAACGGGAAAAATCGCTGGCGCTTTGCTGGTCGACCAAGACTCTGAGGTCGTCCTCATCACCACCAGTCAAGGACAGGCTATCAAACTTCCGGTCCGAAATATCCCGAGACTCGGACGGGCTACGCAGGGAGTCATTCTGATGCGCTTCGCCAAAGAAGGAGACAGCATTGTCGCCGTCACCGTCATCTCCGAATCCGAAGAAGAGTAACTGCTGATGAACATCAAAGAGTACGAACTCCGACTAGTCGAAGCGCCACGTCAGGTCACCATCACCTTACTTTTGAGGGACCATGAAATTTTGCTCGCGATGAAAAAAAGAGGTTTTGGTTCTGGCAAATGGAACGGTGTCGGAGGCAAAGCCGGTCAGAACGAGACTATCCTTGAGGCTGCTATCCGAGAAACACAAGAAGAGATATGTGTGATCCCCAAAGATTTACAACTCGTTGGTCTCATCACTTTCTATCATCCATACAGCCACGATGGACAAGGATTTAATCAACAAGTTTTTGTCTACCTGGCCAGAGAATGGCAGGGTGAGCCGCAAGAAACTGAAGAGATGCGGCCTCAATGGTTCGATCAAGACGCCATTCCTTATGAGGACATGTGGTGGGATGACGAGATTTGGTTTCCAATTATTTTAAGAGGTTCGAAAGTCAAAGCTAGTTTTATGTTCGATGCAGAGGAAAATATTATCGACCAAGTAGTCGAAGAGGTGGTAAGTTTTTGAGGGGCAAAGACCAGGTTAAATTGTAACAGAAAAAAAGATAGGTCTTGTTTTTGTGGATGTCACCGTCCATTATTACTTTATGAAATATATTTTTGTTTCCGGTGGAGTGGTTAGTGGTTTAGGGAAGGGGATTACCTCGGCCAGTATTGGTCTTTTGCTAAAGAATCTCGGCGTATCAGTTACCAATGTCAAGATCGATATGTATCTTAACGTTGACGCCGGAACTATTCGCCCTCAAGAGCACGGTGAGGTTTTTGTCACTGAAGACGGCATGGAGACGGACCAGGATTTGGGTAATTATGAGCGTTTTACCGGAGAATCGTTATTGCGGGACAATTACATTACCACAGGACAAATATATAAAACAGTTATCAACCGGGAAAGGGCTTTCGGTTATGGAGGAGAAGATGTCGAAGCAGTTCCTCATGTAACCGACGAGATCATTCGACGACTTGAAAACGCCGGTAAAAACACTCACTCCAAAGTAGTGATAGTGGAACTCGGGGGAACAGTAGGGGAGTACCAAAACGGTATTTTCTTCGAAGCCAGCCGAATTCTCAAACTCCGTCAACCAAAAGACGTTTTGCAAGTTCACGTTACTTATCTTCCCTTTCTCAAAAACATTGGCGAGCTTAAAAGTAAACCAGCGCAACAATCCACGCATCTCTTAAACGCCATGGGGATCCAGCCGGATTTTTTGGTAGCCAGAAGCGAAAAAGAAATCGACCAAAAGCGCAAAGAAAAGCTTGCTGTTTTCTGCAATCTTCAAAAAACAGACATTATTGACGCCCCCGATCTCGACAGTGTTTACGATGTTCCGGAGTACATGGCCAAACAAAATTTTGGTGAAAAAATCTCTAAGAAGCTCCGTCTCAGAACCAAAAAGGGCCATCTCTTGTCTGCGTGGAAAAAATTCAGCCTTCTTAGTCACCAAACAAAACAAGAGGTCAAAATCGCCATGGTCGGCAAGTACTTCACCACCGGTGATTACAAACTTTCAGATTCTTATATCTCCGTCATTGAAGCAATTAAACAGGCTTCCTGGAATCAGGGAGTCAAACCGGTTCTAGAATGGATCGATAGTGAAGACATGGAAAATAGAAAAATTGATTTAAGCGTCTATCACGGAATTATCGTTCCACAAGGATGGGGAAGTAGGGGAACGGAAGGAAAACTACTGTCTATCAAACAGGCCAGAGAGAAGAAAATTCCCTATTTAGGTTTATGTTTCGGCATGCAAATGGCTGTCATCGAGTTTGCCCGCAATGTGGCACGTCTTAAAGGAGCTAATTCTACCGAAGTCGACTCAAAGACCGTGCACCCGGTCATTCATGTCATGCCCGCCCAAGCCGAGTATCTGGCCAAAAAACAATACGGTGGTACTATCCGCCTCGGCTCTTGGCCAACCGTACTGAAAAATGGAACCAAAATCAAAGATGCATACGAAAGATATTCTCCAGACAAAACCTCTCCATGGTTCAAGAAAGATGATTTTCAAACCAAATCTACAATTTACGAAAGACATCGTCACCGCTACGAGTTTAATAATGAATACCGAAAACAAATGGAAAAAGCCGGGCTGATTATCAGTGGTTTATCTCCGGATGGTCAGTTAGTAGAGTCCATCGAACTCCCCAATCACCCCTTCTTTGTCGGCACACAGTTCCATCCGGAATACATCGCCCGCCCCCTCACTCCCCATCCTATTTTCCTCGCCTTCATCTCCGCCTGCAAGCACCTGCGAGGATAATCCTCGCAGGTCAGAGAATATCGATAGTCAATGGAGCAATGATGGCTATATCGTCAGTGTTTCCATCTTCTACAAACGAAGAATAGGAAGAGCTCTTGTTCCAAATTGAGAATAACTCTAATATTTCACTCGTGTTTATCCATGTCTGTGAAAACAAATGAAGATAGTTTCCATACGACGAAAACTTATATTCACTCAACCTGCGAGGATTATCCTCGCAGGTCAATAAACCAAGTGGGTTCCGGTGTATATATTTAGAAAGATAGACGAACTGGTATTCATCAGAGATTTTTACTGCCTTATAAATTCCTTGGAACAGGGGCCCTATCCGTTTGTAGCGAGTGTTGAAATATCTTACGTATTTCGTAGACAGTGATCTCATAAAATTATCTATCCCTTTTTCCGATTTCTGCTGAATCATTAGATGAAAATGGTTTGGCATCAAACAATACGCAAGCAATCTAATGTCACCCCAATAGTTCTTCAACACCTTTGACGGAGATACTTTTACCTGCGGGGATAATCCTCGCAGGTCAAATTCACTTTGGTTTTGAAGTGGGGGATCCAAATATAACTGTAAATACGATAGGAAGGTTTTGTAGTCCTTATAATCTTCAAAAATCGTTCTTTTGTCTACCCCACGATTATAAATATGATAATATCCTCCAGCCTCATATTCTTTAATGACGTTTTTTGCGGGCATAATTAGTTATATCTTACCTGCGAGGATAATCCTTGCAGGTACTTACAGATAGATATTAACTATTTCAAAAACTTGTCGTGGATTTGTTTGAGTTGGGGATTGGTCACGTGAGTATAGATCTGGGTGGTGGCTACGTTTTTGTGACCAAGCATTTCTTGGACACTCCGTAGGTCCGCTCCTTGCTGGAGCAGGGTGGTGGCAAAGCTATGACGAAGCACGTGTGGGCTTACCTTAATCGGCAATCCGGCAGATCTTCGATACTTTTCCACAATTCTCTGAATTCCCCTTATAGACAGCCTGGCTTTCTCGTTTCCCATAGTCGGATCCCAATCGCCACTTTTGGGAATTCTCACCCATAAGGCTCGGAATGGATCTGTCCTGGCCGCCAGGTATCGACCCAACCATTGAGTGGCCCTCTCCGACAAGAAAACCAGTCTCATCCTACGGCCCTTCCCCAATATTCCAAACTCTCTTTCTTTCAGATCAATCTTATCAATATCCAACTTGGCCAGTTCCGAAACACGCAACCCTGTACTAAATAGTACCTCCAAAATAGTTCTGTCACGTAAACCACTGATATTTGACGTGTCGGGAGCCATAAGCAGTCTCTCCACCTGCTCTCGGTCGAGAAACTTTATTTGGTGCTCACCATGTTTGGGTAGATCCACTTTCTCAGCCGATAAAGTTTTTACTCCCTTTTTTGCACAATATTTCAAAAACGCTCTAAGAGCGATGACGTAATAACTTTGAGTAGTAGGGGAGAGTCTCTTGCCTTCTTTGGTCTCGTATCTAGCCAAAAATAAACGATACTTCCGTACCATCTCACTAGTCAATTTTTCGATATATTCCTGCTCGTAGTGCTTCTCGAACCATTTGCGGAACATCCCCAGGTAGTGGGAGTAGTTACGAATCGTAAACTTGGAGTAGTTCTTCTCGACTTCAATAAAACTCAAATATCTCTTTATCAAGATCCGAAGGCCCAAATCATTTACCGGTTTCTTAGCCACAGTTCATCATACCAAATTATTGTGCGACGCCAATATAAGAAAAACCTTCGGTTCCAAACTTGTCCCATAACCTTGACAGGCGGTAAATACCCGCTATAATATCCCAAGCTCTTTGATTTCACCCTATCTGGAGGATAACATGAAAAAGCACGAAAGGGGCCAGGGTCTGGTCGAATATTCGCTGGTCCTAGTTCTTGTCGCCATTACAGTAATCGCAGTATTGATGCTTCTAGGGCCAACAATTGGAAACATTTTCTCCACAACGGAGGGATCTCTCTCTACCACAAACGCCCAAGAACCTGTTGTTCCCAATTGGGTTCTTGGAGTTGGAGCAACAGTACTGACCGGCCTTACGTTTCTTCTCACGAACTCAAATATACTACCAAGTCAACCCCAAAACCTCGATGAAGGCAATGACCCAACCGAAAACGGTCAAGGTCTGGTCGAATACGCTCTGATCCTCGTTCTGGTCGCCATTGTAGTCATTGCAGTATTGTTACTTCTGGGACCTATAATCGGAAACGTTTTTTCTTCAATTGAGGAAACCTTACCTCCCACGCCACCAACCGAAAGCTTCCAAGAACCACTAATTCCTTTTTGGGTATTTGGGTTCGCCGTCCTGATTGCAGGGAGTCTTGGGGTTTGGGCCGCAAACTCAAATCTATTACCTATTCAACCTTCAAACTCCGACGAAAGCGAAAAAGACGAAGCGGACGAGGCCTAATCCCGGTACCGCTAGGCGTTTTCCCTCACCCTCTCACGCGAGAGGGTTTTTTAATATTCCGTTAAAGGGCTTTTGAGGAGTAATCCTTCTTTGCTTTTCGGTCAAACTCATCGGCACACGATCTACGACAACCACTTCTTTTATGCTAGTCGCCACGGTTAGTCTCCAAACAATATTCCTGAGTTGCATTCTATAATATTCATCGGCTTGCCCCTCTTGTATCCAAGACCCTCCTATGCTCCAACAGGCAATCACCAATAGGCTCGTGGCTGATGCTGGTAAGAGCTGAACGTTCTTACCCATCAGATGACGTCTATTAGACAATTCCAAGGTTCGATCTAAAAAACTCTTGTCTTGGTCGGTATAAAGTACGGCCGTTGGCAAATCAGCGCAAATTAGGACGGCAGTATTGGTCCCCGGTAGTAATAGGGGAGCCTCCTCAGCCACTAAATCAAAACAAAAATTTTCTTCTAGAGTCGCACCAGATCTTTTGTTTGTTGCATCCACAATTTCTCCATTTTTAATCAACAGGACACTATTTCTCGGTCTGTCAGAATGTACAAAGAGGGGGGTGCCTATTACGAAGAGCGTCTTGGCTCTTGTTCTTGAGAACTCCAACAATTCGCTCAATCGATCGTTAATCAAATCCTGATTATTTATCAAGTCGTTAAACACCATGCCCGCAATGGTAATTAGCTCCGGGCTAGCCACAATAGGAGCCTCAGGTGACACTTCCTCAATCATTGTACGAAAATCTCTCCAAGTGTCTGCGGACACCCCAACTATATTTGTTCCATCTGCCAGAGAGTACCGGTGAACTCCGGACTCACGGAAATATGTCTCTTGCAGCGAAAGGGGGGTCAATCTCTCCGTCGGGTAAGTACTCATCCTACAAGTATATCAAACCATATCACTAACCCCTACCCAAAACAGGTAATGTTGGCTAAAATAAACACATGTCCGAACTAGATCCAATCATTATCAACATTCCCTGCCCTACCAAAGAAGAGGGGATTAGGCTTTGCGCAGAAATGCTCCAGCAAGAACTCTGTGGCACAGCCAAGATCCAAGAAGGCGTGCACCTCATGTATGTTGAAGATGGCGTTCAGGGATCGGACATAGTTCTCCTTAGCCTCAAAACTACCAAATCAAATCTGGAGAAAATTCACGAGTTCATCCTCAAAAACCATAGCTGGGGCACGCCCTGCATCGAAGTTCTTCCCATGCTGGTCGACATGTGCTGAGATGGCTATGATAACATCGTTTAGTGACCGTCTATTTCGATATCATCCGGTTTAGTTTTTTGCGTTTCTTCGCCTATCCTTTTGAGATAATCGCCACTGTCCTAAAAAGAATAGTGGAGGTTGTCTTTCTCGTGCTTTTCTGGTCCGTTTATATCAAAAGTTCGGGAATCTCCGTTTCTCTCCCTCAAATTACCGCCTATTTTTTAATCGCCATGGGAGTAGCCGACCTCACCATGTCTCGCTGGGGAGCTCTCAGTAGCCTTATTGGAAATCAAATTAAGTCTGGACAAATCAGTAACTACATCATCAAACCCACCAAATTAATCCCAACTCTCTATGCTATTTCATTGGGCAGAAACGGCATGAGATTAATACTTGCCGTGATCAACATTTTCATTGGTTTATCGTTAATGCCACCAAAAAATATATTTTCTCTTGTGTTCTTTCTTCTGTTTTTTGTAAATGCTTGGGCCATCTCTTTTGCCTACAACATTCTTGAGGGAACACTTTTCTTGCATTTTACCGATGCTTTCGGCATTAGAAATTCAATTCAAAATTTTATTCGAATTTTCACCGGCACCATGGTTCCTCTATATATGTTTCCCTCACCTCTCAAAGAAATCCTCCGTTTTTCACCTTTTCCTGGCATGGTGTATCTACCCGCCAACTCTCTCAGTAACACCCTTACCCCACATGGCGTCGGAATGGATATAGGTATTGGTATTTTCTGGGGCATAACCCTAAACCTATTGGCCTTTTCTTTGTGGAATCATTCAATGAAAAAATATGAAGCTATCGGAATATAAAGGCCATCTCAAACAACGATTCGAGATCTTGCAAGCTAGTTGCCATTTCGCCTTCCGCAAAGAGGTGGCTTATGCCGGAAACAACTGGGCCGGAGTAATTTCTACCACCGCCTACACCCTTTCTATGCTTCTTTTTGTCCATATTATTTTCGGAAACACGAAGCAAATTGCAGGATATTCGCACAACGACATGCTCCTCTATTTTTTCGTTGCACAGCTCACATATTACACCAATTGGTATTTATCCATGATCAACATTCACGAACTCACCATTGACGTCAACAAAGGAAATCTGGACATGATTCTCACCAAGCCCGTCCCGGCACTTTTTTATCTCACCACCAGAAACATCGGAGGATTTCGTTTCTTTGTGGACGCTTTCCCCCCCACTCTCGCCATAGTTTTCTCGATAGAATGGTCGGCGCTTTCCATAAACCACACCAATCTTATTTATGGTGTCTTTATTTTTATTTTTGGATCTATTTCTCTACACGTTTTCGAATTTTTGGCGGCGCTCCCCGTATTTTGGTTAGGAGAAAGTGAAAACATTATTGATCTGGCTGGCTTTATCGGAGCGGGTGCCGGAAGCATGATTCCTTTCGAAGGGTTCAGTCGTCCGCTACAAATAGTATTTGGCACCTTTATTCCTGTCCTCATAACCACCGCTTTTACCACTTCTGCCATACTGGAAAAAACGAATCCTCGGTTTCTTTTTCTCTGGGCCTTTATAATAGCTCTATTCGCCGTAATCATTCGAAAAATTGCTTGGAACTTCGCCATTAGAAACTATACCTCAGCCTCATCATGAACGACTCCATCATTTCTCTCAACAAACTTCAACGAGACTATTCCATAAAAATTAAACAAAGTTTTTGGAAAGATGTTCTTTTCCCTAGGTATAAAAACGTTTCGGCGATTAAGAACATTTCATTTTCTATCGATAGGGGAGAGTCGGTCGCCCTACTTGGTCCGAACGGAGCCGGCAAAACCACTATCATGAAAATACTTTCCGGACTTCTTTTTCCCACATCTGGTAAAGTTGAGGTTCTCAATTTTTTTCCTTTCGATCGGAAGAATGAATACCTGAAACGAATAGGCCTGGTAATGGGAAACCGCTCCGGTTTGGCATGGGATCTAACTCCAAATCAGAACTTCGAACTCGCTAAAAAAATATATGGCATTTCAGACCACAATTTTTTGGAAAGGGTGGCCCGTCTAACTGCTATGCTGAGTGTCGAAAAATTCTTAGACAAACAAGTTAGGAAACTGTCTCTCGGAGAAAGAATGAAACTCGAGCTGGTAGCGTCGCTACTCCACAATCCCGAGATCCTATATCTTGACGAACCTACTATCGGTCTGGATATAATTTCCAAACAGAGAATCCGGTCTTTTTTAAGAGATATTCAGCGTGATTTAAAGATCACACTCTTGCTCACCAGCCATGATATGGACGACGTTGAGAAGGTCAGTGACCGAGTCATAGTCATCAATCACGGACAAATTGTCTTTGACGATTCGATGCCAAAACTTCTTAGGAATTACCAAGACAAAAAATATCTTACCTTGGTCCTCACCGAAACCGTAGCACCACAAGTAATCGAAAAATACGGCAAAATCGTCGACCATAAACCTCTCACCTACACCATAGAAATCTCCAAGGCCAAACAGTCAAAAACGATTGCCGATATCATGGAAAATTTACCCATTGACGACATCGACATTATTCACGTCCCCTTGGAAGAGATCATCGCCGATATGTTCACCGGCAAACCAAGCTAAAACTTTACGCCAATTCTTTTCCAAAGATCAGAGATTCTAATCCTCTTAGTTTCGCCAATTACCCCTCCAAGCAATCCAGCAGTAAGATAATCATATCGGTCTTGTGTTATTTTGTTTCCTTTTTTATCCACACCAATAACATAGTGGGCCACTCCACTTGCATCAAAAATCAAACCTTTCTGCGCTTCATGTACCTCTTTAAGTGGCAGGTAAAACATGCCGCGATTTTCCCCCTCTGGAGTAATGTTATAGAGTTCACTGCAAGCATTTTCATAACAAGCCGCGATTGGCTCATAAAAAACAGCTTGATTTCCGCCATGTGCACCTGTAGCGTTTTCATCTAATCCATAATGAGTAAGAAGCGTACTTTCCGGGAAAATGGCTAACACACTATACCCCTCTACCCGCTTGTCTTTCCCTCGTATTTTTCGTATTGCTACTCTAGCATACCCCTCTTTTTCTGGGAATATTTCTAACTTTTTCCTAAGTATTTCCAAAGCCACGCACTGTTTTTCTAACCCCTTTATCATTCCTTGGTCAATGTCGAAATCTCCAATCAGACTCTCGGCTGTTATTTGTCCTGGAAAATCTTCATGCTCAAACATCCAAGACACTCCATCTGACTTTCCATCAAGATTGGCATAAAGAAAAGCCAGCTTATGAGCTTTAAAGTATGTCAATACGTCGGATGCTTTAGTGGCCATTCTATACAATACCGTCTCACACTATTAGCTATTTCCAAAGATCTTTTATCGTTAACCGAAAGCTCTTTTGGCGGAACAATATCCTCAGGCCATATCACCACAGGCTCATCCTGGGAACAAGAAAATGAATCATTACTATGTATTTCGAAATCAGAACTCATACAAAAATTATATCATGTAGACCTATAGACAATATACCGATTTAAGCATTGCGTGGATTATTTCTCTCTATCCTCATCCCTAAAATCACTGTCACCACCATCAGCGCCAGACCAAACCACATTGAAAAATTTCTGGCACCGCCCACAAATTGTATTGCGGTACCGATAAACGCGCCCCCAATCGCATACGGCAAACTCCGAAGCAAACTGAGAGAAGAGAGTGTGGTGGCTCTGACATTTGATTCGGTGTTTCGATTAATGGCTACGGAACTCGCGTTATCATAAAGTACTTCCATTATTACTCGCAACATGAGAAATACTCCACTCACCAACATACCTATGATGGGGGAGAGTATTAGAACAAAAGCCATAATCACCATAGATATAATCAGAACAGAACGTTCGTTTAGTTTAAGTTTTAATCTGGGAATATACATCGAGGCAAATCCAGCCACCAGACATGCAATTGCAAAGAGGACGCTGATACCAAAAGGTGAGTACCCATATTCTACCGCCAACAGGTCGTCCAACAGATTGTATATCACCACAGATAGACCGCCGGTAGCGATAAGATACCATGATAATTTCCTCATATATACACTTCCAAAAAGTCTTTTTATCCCCAAAGAGTTCTGAACAAAGAAACTACTCAATGTATACTTTTCTGTGTCTATCACCGGTTCAATTAACCAGAAGCAAACAATTAGTCCTATCAACGTCACCATCCCGTTCAGGACCATCGGAAGGCCAGGGTATATCATATATGCAAAACCCCCAAGTACAGCACAGATCGACATAGACCAAAGGCGAGTAGCGTTGACTAAACCTATCGTTTTACGATACCTTCCTTCTTCACCGAGACTTTTCAGACTGTCATAGACTAGTGCCTCCATAGTCCCGGAATAGAACGCTCCACCTCCGTTTACTAAGACCCACAGGGCGAATGCAAACATCCAGAAACTACCGGAGAGACCCATCAAGATATTTCCGACCCCTGCTAACAGAAAAGCCAAAATCAATGTTCTTCTCTTTCCCACCATGTCAGCGAACGCTCCCGTGGGAATCTCAAGAAGTAGACCCGCCATAACCGCTCCAGAGTCCAACAAAGCGACCGTTGGATATCCGCCAAAATTCATATACAAAAAGATCCAATTACCCATCCAAAACCAGCTATGGAAAGCGAAAGACAGAAAATATGCAATCGAAATATTTCTCCTCATTTCATCATTTTACATTGCTACTATATATACAACACCAATCATTTTTCTATTATCGCCACCGTCGCTGGTGTACCAAGACTCTTCACCATATCTTGAAATAGGTAGCAAACCCATTTGAACTGTATAATACAAAGTATGGTCAACAAAAGTTCAATCAATAAGGAAAACTTCTCAGAACTGAAAGAGCGAACTGCCAAAAAACGCGAAGCCATCAATAGTCAAGACGAATCCCTAGCAGATACACGTTTGCTAAAAACTTTTGCCATAGAAAACAATTTGAAAGATGCAACAGTAGAGCTTTTTTTCGAAGAAGTTCTAATTCTTCAACATTTTTTCATGGAAACACAAGATCAAAAACACCTCCAGGAAATGAAAAGAGCGGTAAATCAAGCAGATAAGTACATCAAAGAAAATAGCCTAACCCATTGGGAATCTCGACTAGCCAGATTCAATGGACGGGTATCCGACTACGAGAAGAAGTATTCGGAAGCCGCACAGTATTATCAAGAAGCAATCGCCAAAGTCTCTCTTGACCCCAAATACTCAGAGAACAAGGCCATGGGGCTAGAATATGAAGGTTTTCTCATTATCGACAAGCTCCTTCTGGGTAATTCGGATGCCGTATCAGAAGCTGAGAAACTTTATCGGGATTACCTCGATACCGAAGAAGGACGAAATCTCAAAATCCGTGATTACACCACCTGGGCCATTTGGAGGTCTGGGGTCCTCATCAACCTCTGTCGCACCCTCATCGATCTCAATAAGACAAAAGACTATCGCGACAAAATACAAGAGTGGCTCAAGCTGACAGAGACTGATTTGCGGGCGCCAGCAGGCGTTCAGGTTTGGTCGGACTTTGGCTTTCGCAAAAACGAAATCATCAAAATCAGAGAATCTATCTAGGAATTGGAGTGTATAATTTAACCTCGTGCCAACAATCGCACAGCATCCTAATCTAAGACGAAATTTCCGGCTTCTTTTTTTCATCAACGCTCTCACCGAAACAAAACTAATAAACGTTGTTTCGACACTATTCTTCCTCGGCAGATCTCTCAGTATCTCGCAAATATTTTATACAGGTATCATCTTTGCTTTGTCTTCATTAATCTCAGAGATTCCCTCAAGTTATTTGGCTGATAAATGGGGACGAAAACACGTAATTTCAATGTCCGCCTTTCTCAACTTAGTCTACATCTTAATGCTAATTTTTTTACACGGCCCATTAGCCATTTATTTTGCCTTTGCCATATATGGACTCTCATACGCCCTTATGACCGGTACGGACGAAGCCTTACTCTACGATACCGCAAAGTCTCTAGGAGAAGAGGAAACAACTCTAAAAAAACTTGGCAAATATCAATCTTCACATCATTTCCTAAAAATATTTACGCCACTTATAGCCGCCTTTATCGCCAGAAATCTTACCAACAAACAATTTGTTATGCTTCTCGTCATCGATGGGGTTTTTAGTTTGATCTCTTTGGGCCTTACCGCCTTGCTTAAAGAACCGAACCATTTTATAAACCTCCAGCAAGACGAAGGTAGAATTTACAGACAAGCTTTTCATACAATCAAAAATAACCCCAAATTGCTCTCAATTTCTCTTGGACGAGCACTGATCTTCCTGGGTGTTTTTATTATTTGGCGAATTCAGTCAGACTATTTTTCCCAAATTGGTATTCCCATTATCGTCCTTGGAGCGGCGGTCTCTATCTATCAAGCAGGGAGTTTCTACTTCAATTTCAAGGTCGGCAAATATTTCTTAAATCATTCGCTAGAAAAAAGAATCCAAATCATCAACTACATATGCACCATCCTGTACTTTATTCTGATGGCTTTATCTTTGACAATACTAAGTCCTTATCTAATACTTGGAGTCTATGTAGTTCTTGTTATCATTCAAAACACTCGTCTCCCTCTGTATTCTGAAATTATCAACAAATCAATTCCGTCTGAAAGCAGAGCTACTACCATTTCTTTGACCAACTTTATCAAAAGCATGCTGGACATTCCCGTTCTGCTCCTGGTCGGTTTGGTTTCTCAATTTGGATATATCTATGTTTTTGGTTTCGCCCTGGTTCTAAGCTTGATTTCTATATTTCTGTTCCCAATAAAACAGAATCGATCCAATTTCCTTATACCCTAATTAATTTCTCCAACCAGGGTAAATTTTCATTCTTTCTTTTCCACCACAAATCTTCCCAAATATAGTGGACGGCGAGTTGTTTGTACTTCCCATATTTTTCAAAATATTTTAACAGGTCCGCAACAGGTACCGGATTTTCCGGATCGGCGTCAAAGAAAATTTTGGAATAAATTTTCTGCTCCCATGGAGAAATATGGTTAAAAAAATCCAGGTGATGAAACACATCAAAAAGCAAATACCAGACCGTAGCCGGGCCTACACCGTAGAGTTTTAGCAATTCTGTTCTCTGCGTTTCCAGATCCTTTTTCCTAAGATCGTTCTCCTCAATTAGCCCGGCTGCAAACTGATCATCTATCATCTTGATTGACTTTGCTCTGTACCCAACTTTTAAGCCTTTCAGATCCTCAATACTCACGTTTTTCAACTCACCTGGCGCCCAAAAGCAATACAACTCCTTGCCGTCAAACAAAAGCCCCTTCCCATATTTTTCGATTAAAGCTTTAAACATTTGCATAGATCTCCTCACGGTCGTATTCTGTAATACTATTCCAATGATTAAATATTCATATAAAGAACTAGGGTGCCCTGGTTTCATTCCCTGCCATTTTTGCATGATAGGGGAGAGTGTTCTGTCTTTTTTAAAAACGGCATAGAACTCCGACAAATCGAGCTGTAGGTTGTATCTATATTCAATCTCATTGGTCAAGGCAGAGATATATTTTTCACTAGGCTCAAAATCAGCATAAACACTAATTTCCAATCGGGGCTTGTCTATTGTCCCCACATTCGCAAATTTAAGCCCCAAACTTTTTCCCTCATGGTTCCATGTTTGCCACCTGATTCCCGGTTCCCACAGATTATCACCGGTCGTAAAGTGATCCGGTTTGTGGAAAGTCGAATCAAAATCAAATGGCGCCAGGGGAGTGATAACAACTTCCTTCACTTTCTTCAGTTCCATACAATTACCCTAACATATCCCGAAACAACATTCAATCAACAACTGACTTACCGTCAAATCCAAAGTCAGGCGTTATACTTACAAACATGGACCGAACTTACAATACCCTTTTTCTAATTCAATCACTTGATGGCAAAATCTCTACCGGCGACACCGACTCTCTTGATGTAGACTTAGATTTCAAAAGAGTTCATGGAGTCAGAGAAGGATTGCCACAATATTATGATATCGAAAAAACTACCGATCCTTTTTCCTTAAACAGTGGCAAGGTCATGGCGAAGATTGGGGTCAATCTCAGCACAACTAAACCAGTAAAAATGGAGTGTAGTTTTATCGTTATTGACAACAAACCACACTTGACCGAGTCCGGTGTCCGCTACCTGTCTCAATGGGTTAAAACGCTCTACCTGGTGACTACCAACAAGGCCCATCCCGCCTACGGATTAAAGGATTCTCTCTCAAACATACAAATCCTTGATTATGAAAACAAAATTGATTTTGCCGATCTTTTTCGGCAGATGAAACATAAGTATCTTGCCGAAAGAGTTACCGTCCAGTCCGGTGGACAACTAAATGCCGAGTTACTCCGAAACGGCCTTATCGATGAGGTTTCGATGGTCATAGCCCCTTGCTTCGTTGGCGGTAATGATACACAGACATCTATTGGTGGCGAGTCGTTGCACACCGAAGAGGATTTAAAAAAAATCAAACCCCTCGTTCTTAATGAATGTCGAGTTCTAGACAATTCATATATCCACCTTAGATATCAAGTCACCAATATCACTGTCATCGATCCAAAATAATTACATTTTTTCACAGCGTGAAAAATAACAGGGGACAGTCAGGTAGGGGAGAGGAGGAAGAAATGCAGCCAATCACTAATTAACCCATAGTATATAGACGGATAAGTTTTGATTATGATTTATGTATCAATAAATACTTAAACATTTCTCGGCAAATGTCTTTTCCAATATCTTCATTAAAATCAGTAATCTTTCGAAAAATTAATTTAGGAAAAATTTCTCAAAATCATTAATAGGAAAGATAAATGAATTGTCATTGCGAATGTCGTTGTTTAGTCGCGGTGATCATAATTTTGTGTTCATCTATCAAGGAACTAGCCTCAAAAATCGGGCCCGTAGAATGCCCCTAAAACGGCTTCTGGATCTTTTTATGGCTAGTTAATCATTAAGCAAATACCTTGATATATCCGCCCAAAGCAAAATGCGGGCAAATCCTCCCTGAGCCGACCGAAGGATTCGGGTTTATCTACAATTAGGCACAATCCGAGGCTGGTAGGCTCAAATACAAAAGAATTGCCCTCAAATAGGGATCGGAGAACAGATCGAGTACAAGTTTCGGGATTATCTACAAATAATCACAGAACATAATAGATACCGCTCTGGTGCCTGCCTTATTGAGATACGTCGCAAAAGTGTTATTGTGCGACGTATTAGATATGATTCTTCTCTATCTCTTTGATTCCACAAAATAGGGAACACCGTGGAGGTGTTCATTGCTTCTTTCACACTTTTACACTAACCACACTTCCGTCGAATGCAAACCATTTGAAACAAAATATTCTTTCATCTCTGCTCCCAGCCTACCTCACCCGCCCCGCGCTCTACGCTCCTATAACTATATCAATCTCTATCACCTGGCAGTTATCCACAATAATTGACAATTTCCGTGAAAACTATGGTCATTCGTGAAAACTATTATAGGACTTATAACATTATAGGATTATTATAGGCCACATGATTATAGGCCCCTCTCCCCTTCCTCAACCTCCCTGACAATTTTCTATCGGAGATCTGAGATCTGAAACCTGAGATCTATTACCCCACCCATGAGGTGGTCAGAAACCCGATCACAAAAATAATTATTACCGTCACCCCATACTCCAGCAAGCTCTCCATGTATACCCTCTTGGACAGCCGTTGTTCCAAGATGCCAAGCATGGCGTATAAGATCGAGGTCAACATTAGTCCTCCCATGAACGGTTTTACAGGCCAAAATGACAGTACCAAACCCACCGTCCCAATGATCCAGCTAACAGCCAAAGAATATTTTCCGGAAACTCTAAGAATGTCTTCCTTTAGGTCCACACTCCAAAAACTTGGGAAGGATAATATTAGAGAAACAACAAATACCATTGGCGCTACCCACCAAAAGGGTAATTTTAGGCTGAGTGTAACCGTAAAGAAAAATAACGATGCCACCAAAGTCAAAATAAAATTAACCGAACGGGCCGCTCTGAAAAGCTGAATAGTTCTTATGGAGGCAACCGAAAAGATATTTTCGATGAGCAAAATCCCATACATCGCCAGAGCATACAATATGAAATATATTATTTTAAATAAGCCGGCCAAAAGCATTGACGACTCCAACTGAAAGGTTCTTCCAAACATTCTGGGAATTACGGTGGGAAGAAAATTTGCAAACAAACCACAACCCAAAGTAAACATGACCGGCAAGACCATGAGCGTAAGCCATTCAATGCCTTTCAGATCGTCAAATAGCGCCCAAACCGATAGCACATAAGCAAGAGAAGAAACCGCAAGATAAAGACCAAAACGGTAATCTACCGGAGCGGTCGTGGTCAACCACAAACACACAGCAACCATGGTGCTGATCAAAATAAATCTTGTTCTTTTTGACATGCTTAATCTAAATTACTCCATACCTCAACCACATCATCTAGCTCAGATAATAGATCGATAAGGTTGGTTATTTGTTTCTTGTCAGATTCATAGACACTAACTTTCGGGAGTGGAGAAATAGATTTCATATAAGAGACCGACCCCGGTCCTCCCAACTTAGCGCTATGTTTATCCAAAACACTTTTCACTTCACCGGAAGTCCGGTTTCTGTTATCCGTAACGGCAGTAATCAAAATACCCACTCCATACGGGCCATATGCTTCATATACCACCTCTTCTACCACAGAGTCGGAACCTACACCGGAAGCCTTGTCAATTGCTCTTTGTATATTTTCCCTGGGCATATTTACCGATCTGGCCTCATCAACACAGGCACGTAAATACGGATTACTATCAACATCACCGGAGCCTCCTTTTTTAACGGCTATATGGATCTTTTTCGCAATTTTAGTAAAAACAGAACTTCTCTTGCTATCTTCGATTGCCTTTTGATGTTTTATCGTCGACCATTTTGAATGCCCTGACATATTATCTAGAATTTTAACAGCTGGAGGCACCCAAAACAACTTGACAAGGGACATTAAACTCATTATCATTTCTCAGCATGAACAATGACAATGTAAACGATTTACAACAAGAATCTATTAAATCTGCAATCGCCAAAAAATGGGACGAGGCAATCTCTCTTAACGAAAAAATTCTTGAACTAACTCCAGACGACCTTCCCACTCTAAATCGCCTAGGTATTGCCTATTCAATGAACAAAGAGAACAAAAAGGCCATGGCCAGCTTTGAAAAAGTTCTCGCAATCGATCCACACAACCAAATTGCCAAAAATAATTTAATGCGCCTAAAGGCAAACAAAAAACAAGGACTTGCCAACCCTTATTTTCAAACCGTAAGCTTTATCGAAGAACCGGGAAAGTCAAAAGTCGTTCCCCTTGTCAGCCAAGGAGAACCCAAGATTTTTTCAACCCTCAATATCGGTGAGCCTGTGGAGCTATCTCTCTCTAAACACAAGGTAAAGGTTACCAGAGATAAAGATTTCATTGGTTATTTACCGGACAATCTCTCGCACCGTTTGATGAAGTTGATCAACGCCGGATATAAATACAAAACTATCATGAAATCGGTGAACGCAAAAAGTCCTCAAGTCTTTATTCTGGAAGCAAAATCATCCAAACGACTCAGAGGAATTCCCTCCTTCCCTCTGGATGACAAAGAGCATCTACCTTCACTGTCTGCCGGAGAATCAAGTGAAACTCCACCCTTAGAAATCTACGACCCCCTTTTGGGTGATGAAGCTTAATACTTTACTTTAGCCAGAGCTCGACTCCCCTGTTATCTGATTCTATATTTGGTTGGCGCTGTTCACAATTAAGTTGTTGTAATAAGAATTTTTCTGTATTTGGATAAGATCCCCACGAAACAAAAATACATCCATTTCCCGAAAGGTCTTGGGTTGGATCCGTTTTTACCTCAACCACTCTAATTCCGGCAGCTTCCATTTGTCTTGACACTAAGGTACCCAACCCTGACAATCCTGACAAATTATTTATTGTCGCATCACAATTTTCATTCAAAATTGACTCTAATAAAAACTTATTTTTTGTCCACAATGAAATGATACTATTGAAGACTAGAAACTCTTTGCCATCCGGCTCCGTAATTTTTTCCATCGCATTATTGGGAATGTCCATTTCTAATACTTTCTTCGATGAAACTGCATCATCCAAATATTTACGGATCAGAAATCTATCTCTAACGCTTAAATTAGTTCTTAAGTTGATTTTGTGCAAACTTGCCAACACTTCTTCAACCGATACCTCACCAGGCACTTTGATGGTTCTGGACACCGCAACACCCATTGACAGTCCAAGGGATTTCTCAAAAATTTCATATGGGTGTTTCTCCGACACGCCATAATCCCAAAGTGAACCTATCGGATACTGTGCCTGAGAATTATAAATTTTGATTTTCAATTTCTCCGGAAGATTGACCCACCCTAAAATATCTTCATCGGGCCGAAGAACTAACAAGGCGCTGCCACGGTTTCCCACAACCGCCAAATTTATTCCAAGTTTATTGGAAAAAATCCCCTCGCTCAGAACACGAGTTACTACTAAGCCCAAAATCATCATCAAAAAAACAATCCCCACAATCTCGATCTGCCTTCTTTTAGAACTCTCCTTCATAGATCTCCTTTAATGTTTCGTTTTGCCGAAGTTTGTATTTTTTCAAGGTGTCGGTATCTTTCCCAAATTTTTTCATCACCAGTCCAAGATGTAGTCCGCTTACAAAATGAGGAAAGATCACATAACTTGCTCCCGCCTTATAAAGCTCGGATGCCTGGGTAGCCGACTCCGCATCTACGATGGTGGGGACGGTGATCCCCTTTTGTTTTAGCAATGAAAGAAGCGCCATGGAATCATCAATATCTTTTACTGTAGAAATAACCATTTTTGCCGCAGATAAGTTTGTGAGTTCCAACACATCGGGATCGGATGCATCCGAAAAAATAGCCAACTCTCCCCTATTTTGCAGGTTTTTTACCACATCCGGGTTAAAGTCTACAATTAGTACCTTTTCACCGTTCTTTTTCAAAGACGCCAAAATACTTCTGCCGGTCCGGTCGCCACCCATGAGGATCACGTGATCTTTAAGTCCCGCCACACGGGAATCTCTTTCTGTCGCTTTGAATACTGATGGAAATACTTTGGCAATAAATCGGTAGATCGAGGAAGTTCCCAACATCAATAATGTCGATAATACCATCGATAATAGTCCAGCCACTGTAACCGCAGAAACAATTTCATTTCCCCAATAGCCCTTGGAAAAACCGATCGACATGACAATAAGCGAAAACTCCGATAACTGTGTCATATTTAGACTTACGGCAAAAGAAATTTTGCGCTTCAAACCAGCCAGGAAACAGCTTATCTGGGTAACTCCAAACTTGCCGAATATTGCCAAGGTGGTGATTTGAAAGACCAAAGACCAATTTACCGCGCTTGAACCCACCTCCAAACCCAAAAGGACAAAAAAGAGTGTCAAAAAGATATCGCGCAACGTTTTTACTTTACTTACAATCTGGTAATGGGCCCAACCACTCGACAATGAAACTCCGGCCAATAAACCACCGATTTCCGCACTCAAACCTAGAATTTGAACAGAAAAATACAAACACACAAAAAACCATAGCAGGCTAAATAGGATCAAGTCTTCAGTCGAGCGGATCAAGTATTTCATTATCACTCCTACAATTAGGTGTCCGGCCACGTTGATTACCAATAATAAAATCAGCAGTTTCATCCCTAAAACAGACAGGCCGGAAAGATCGAAGCCGTTCTGTAGCCCGGGTATGAGCACCAAGAGAATGATCGCTAGAAAATCCTGGAGCAAAAGCAAACCCAATGTTAACTTTCCGGAAAAACTCCCCAAATCTCTCTTTTCGGACAGGATCTTAATAACTACGATCGTACTGCTGAAGGATAATGCAATTGCTAACACAAAAGAGTTCAAGGGCTGAAAACCTAGGATGGATATGGAGAAAAAATAAAATAATGCAATCAAGAATATGGTCTGGCATAAAAATATTTTGACAACCGCACTCCCCACATGTTTTAATTCACGCCAGTTCAGTTCCAAGCCGACCAAAAAAAGAAGTAGGGTGATACCTAAAGTTGACAGTAATCTCATAAAATCCAAGCTTGAGTTTCCAATAATACCGGTAAGTCCTACCAAAAAGCCGGCCAGCACTTGACCAACGATAGAGGGTAGCTTAAACAAACGGAAGGCAATTCCAAGAATCACTGCCGTCGAAAAAACCACCATCAAATTCATTAAAAAAACATCCATAAATCATTCTAACATTCTACGTCAGTGACGATAAGAATTTCTCACAATCCATAGGCAAGGGCGCTTCGATTGAGATCTTCTTACCCCCATAAGAATTGAATTCAATACTACTAGCGTGGAGAAAATGATGAGAAAGGTGCTCCCTATCTGCTCTAGAAAACTTTCGGTTCAAATATTTGTAATCCGAAAAAATTGGCCACCCCAAAAAAGACATGTGCACTCTTATCTGATGGGTTCTCCCTGTCTTTAAGTTGAGCTTAAGTAAAGTAAGTGAGTCTTTCCAATGTTCATGACCAGGATAATTAAATCTTTTCTCAACTTTCCAAGCCGTAACCGCCCTTTTTCCTTCATAGTGTACTTGCCACTTTTCTCGGTCGTACAGACTTCGCTTAAGTGGCAAAATCGTCTCCCCCTGATCCGGATCTACCCTACCATGAACTAAGGCTAAGTAAGTTTTAATTATTTTTCTATTCTTAAATAAATCCAAATAATATGAGAGGGCTTCGGGATGTTTTGCGATCATTAGGCACCCGCTAGTTTCTTTGTCGAGCCTATGACAAATCCCACTCCTCTGTCTATACAAATCTTCAATATCTTGAGTTCTTGCGTTCTTGAGCTCTAGAGTTCTCTCATACCACCCTCGTTCCTCCACCCAATCTTGAACCGTCATTCCTTTTATCGACCGTGCCCTATTTACCACCAAATCAACCGGCTTATTTATAACCAAAGTGTCCTTATCTTCGTATAGAATTGGAATCTCCATTACCCATAAGTATACCCGCCTGCAAGAGCTGATGCTCTAGCATCTGCGGGCAGGTATGAGAGTATTTGAAATTAAATACAAAACAACGCCGATCGTGATCATTACGTCAGAAATGTTGAACCAAAAAGGCATGACCGGCAGATAAAGATAATCCCATACACCTCCCCAAAGCAACCGAGGTATTAGGTTTCCCATCCCTCCAAATATTAAAGGTAGTAAGCCCAGATTACCCCTCATAGTTTTGAACCGAAAATAAGCAAAAACAAAAACGATATAAACAATAACAGCAACCGTCGTTCCAAGCCGGGGCAAAAGCCCAAAGGATACACCTTGATTAATCATTCCCATTCCCCTACCACGAAAATAGCTTTGCAAAAACAAATCCAACAGCACCAAGAACATTGCAATTCCAATCTGAGATCTGAAATCTGAGACCTGAGATCTTATTCTCACCCCAGCTTCTTCTCCATCTCCCTCTCACACGACATGCAATACTCTGCCGTAGGATTTACGGCCAACCTATCTGTATCAATCATCTTTTTACAATTTGCACAGATTCCGTACTTCCCCAACTTAATTCTCGTCAGCGTCTTTCTAATGGCAATAATGGATTTACTGATCTGAGTTCTCATGGCAAAAGATCTATCGTGCTCCACGTTTTCAGCCACATCAGAATCAACCGAATTGTCGTCGTCTCTATTCCCCACGACAAACGGGTCTATCTTTTTGAGCTCCTTCTTGGTCTCTTTGAGTCTCTTTTTCTCACCCTTTAAATAAGAAATCAGTGGCCTTAGTACAGATATGGGAAATTTGATTGATTTATTTTCTTCCATGTTTAAAAATTATTTTAATATCCTCCGTCGCTGTCCTGCCAGACCTAATATACACCAAAACTATTCCTCCCACAAACAAGAAGACGCTCCACAAATTGCTGCCTATTGAAAACTGTCTGAACACCAACAATGTCTCGACCAAAGATAGCAATCCCCACGTGGATATCGTAAGACCCGTAATCAAACCTGATCTGGATGAAGTTTTATTACTTTTGTACCAGCCAAACGTTCGATACTTATCTTCAGCGTTCCATGCAAGTATAAATACCAATAGATACGCGCATGCGAATAAACCATATTGCCAAGAATAAGCCAGGCAAGCCAAACCGGCAAAAAATACAGCAGTGCCGGCTAAAATCCCTAACGAAGCCAGATCGAACCAGTCCATAAACTTAGCCCGAACTCTTCTGGCCGTCCAAAATATCCCCAAATATGCTCCCAAAATTACTCCCCACTTATCAATTCCCGGAAAATTGGAAAACAAAAAAATTCTCGGAAGATGATCCCAAAAAGTCGTTATATTTAACATCACGAACGATAATCTTCCCACTATAAAAGCCCAGAAAGCCGACATCACGATGCCATCCAATACGTGAAACTCCTCAAAATGGGAATCGATGGCCTTCTTGAAAAAAACAAAGGAACCCCATAGAAAAGAGATGGTTGCCAACAACCCAAACCCGTATATTGAGATATTTCCTATTCTGTAAATAGCATCATTCATATTAGATAGAGTATACTAAAAATCACATGCTTTCGATTGCCCACGGACCAACCGGCGCCCTGATCGCCTCAAAGATTCCAAACCCGTACATTAGTATTCCTCTCATCATCATTTCTCATTTCATCGAAGATCGTATCCCCCACTGGGATGTAGGTCAAGGCCTAACCAGCAAGAAGAAAAGAAGACAAACCGCCTTTTTGCAAGAATTGTTTTTCGATTTTCCACTTTCAATTTTGATTGTCTATCTTTTCTTCCAAATTGGACGCCCTTTTGATTGGCGACCGTGGATGGGTTGGTTTTTCAGCCTAGTTCCTGACTTTTTAGAGTTCCCCTACCTATTTCTAAATCATCGTGGGTTCCTGATCAGAAAGTTTGCTGCCTTCCACACCTGGTCGCACCGCTCTACACCCAATAAATTCTGGGGGCTTCTTCCACAAGTTTTGGTTTTGCTACTTATCCTCCTTCTAAAATAAGCCTCCGTAAAATTAATTTGCTCTTCCTGTATATTCTCCAGACTCGGTATTGATCTTAATCGTGTCACCCGGGTTGATGAACAGCGGCACCATCACGGTGAGACCCGAAGCCGTCTTAGCCGGCTTCAGCACATTGCTCACAGTGTTTCCTCTGGCACCAGGCTCACTCTCTGTAATTTTCATTATCACTGAAGAAGGCACTTCGACGCCAAGTATTTTTTCATCCCAAAACAGCACCCAAGCTTTTTCTCCTTCGATTAAATACTTTACATCGTCACCCAATACCATCAAGGGAATCTCAAATTGATCAAAGGATACCGGATCCATGAAATATCCCTTCTCATCGTCTTTGTACAAATACTGAAGGTGTTTCTTATCCAGAGAAATATCTTCCACCATATTCCCCGAGATGAAACCCTTGGTAACAATTGCTCCATTTAATAAGTTCTTTGCCTTTATCTTAATCGTTGCATTTCCCCTACCCATCTTGGTAAAGTCGTATTTCATGACCCTAAAGGGGACCTCCTCTTCGGTAAAAGTCACACCCACCTTCAATTTGTTTACATCTATCATGCCTACATTTTACGCCCCAAGAGCCTCCACTAGCAACCCTAGGTTATTTGATATAATATGGGTCATATCCCAAAAAGTACGCTAAAAAGGAGAAAAAATGTTTCGCAATTTCGTAAATACCATCAATCTCATCTTTGCGCTCACTTTGGCCGTGTTTTTTCTCAGCGATGGTTTGACGATAGGTTGGATTATCTACCTCGTCGTCGGCATTATCGCACTGTCCATTTTCCTGCCATGGTACGGGCGGTATATTACCCGAAGCAAGTAGTTTTCCTTTCTTCAAACCCGCCATAGGCGGGTTTTTTGGTGCCGAGAGAGGCCTGCCCGCCTGTGGCGGGGGCTCGCCTTCGGTCTAGCCTCAGGGCCTGTCTCGCCAGGTTCGTTACGAAACTGTCTCCGACTATTCGATCCCCCCTTATGACCATAAAAAATCTCCCCACAAGGGAGAGATTTTTTTGGGTGCCGAGAGAGGGGCTCGAACCCTCACGGCCTTGCGACCACAGGTTTTTGAGACCTGAGCGTATACCATTCCGCCATCTCGGCAATATTCCACAGCTACTAACTATATTTCAAAAGAGCACATTCACATTTTATGGTTTTTGAGCGCCCTATGCTTTCGCTTGGGCACTTCGCACGGTAAATTTGGCTCAGCCCGCGCGTATACCATTCCGCCCGCCTGCAGTAGCTATCGCTACAGCGATTGCGGGCAGGCCATCTCGGCAACTCTTCTATTTTACAACGAGTAACGCAAGTTTGACCAATACTTAACGGGCGTCTTTTTCTTGACTATTACAGCCCTATAGCCTAAAATTCACTCATAGGCTCGCAAATTAACTTTTTGGAGGAAGAGAAGATATGAAAAGCAAGATAAACTTGACCTTTTTGGCTATTTTGGCTTTTTCTGTGATTTCAACACTTATTTTGACCCTCAACACGATTTCTTCCGGGGTGCCGATCTATGGTGCGATTGCCGGAGTCGTTGCCTTTGGAGGTTTCCTGTATCTCTTCATATTCTCCCGAGCCGATTTTCGTTATGTCGTCTACCACACCAATGCAAAGGTTTCGGGTCCGGCCACCCTTGTCGAACTAGATAGTGGCTTAACGACCATCTACTTAGGAATCAGGACTCCAGCTCAAAGCATAACCGTCGATCTTCAAGCAATTCCCAAGTCCGCGTTGTACTTTGGCCGCTGGGAGGTGTACGGGGAAAAGGACTCCAAACTAGTTCTTTGGCACGACCACACTCTCTTCGGAGGCGGGTGGTACTACACCCAACATTAGACAATTTCCTGCAAGACCCCGCCACGAGGGGTCTTTTATTTTAGCCTTTCCTCTACCTTATCCCAATTGACTATCTCCCAAAAAGCCTTCACGTAATCCGCTCTCTTGTTTTTGTATTTTAGATAGTAAGCGTGCTCCCAAACATCAATGGCCAACAAAGGCTTAAAACCGTCAACTAATGGGTTATCCTGATTGGCAGTCGACAATACTTCCAATCCCCCTTCTTTGTTTTGCACCAACCATCCCCAACCACTCCCAAATCTGCCCAAAGCCGTCGCCTCAAAAATCTTCATAAATTCTTCAACGCTTTCAAAGGATTTCTCCAGCTCTCTCATGAGCGATTCTCCGATGTGTCCTTCGCCAGGGGTAGTCATCTCTTCCCAATAAAAATCGTGATTCCACACTCCTCCAGCGTTATTTTTTACCGCCGGAAGTTCGGAAGACAGTAATTCTTCTAAAGTCTTCACTTGAAGCTGTTCATTTTCTGCCAATGCTTTGTTCAGGTTATCAACGTAAGTCTGGTGATGTTTATCGTGATGTATCATCACCGTCTCTTTGTCCATCACCGGCTCAAGAGCGTCGTAAGCATAAGGTAAGGTATCTAACAAGTAGGGATATGTTTTTATCATATCTAAATATACCAGGTCTATTTCTGATGTCCTCTGTCCACTCCGTAAAACTTTACCCTGTCCCCTCTAAACTTTAGGTCCAAGGAACCCAGCCCACCGTTTCTGTGTTTTGCAATCGAAAGTTTCATATCCTCCAAATTATTATCGTCGGTTCGATACATAAACATAACCACATCGGCATCTTGCTCGATACTTCCCGACTCACGCAGGTCGGCTAGTTGAGGAATCTTTTCGGTCCTGCTTTCAATTCCCCGGTTAAGCTGAGATAAGGCTAACACGGGAATCTTCAGCTCACGGGCCAAATTTTTTAGACCCTGAGAAATTGCTCCCACTTCCTGCACCCGACTTTCATAACTTTTATCTCCTACTACAAGCTGTAAGTAATCAACTACCAGCAACTTCAACCCAACTTGAGAATGTAACTTTCTTGCTTTGGTACGAAGTTCCAAAATTGACTGACCCGGAGTATCGTCAATATACAAAGGACAGTCTGCCAAGACACCCATAGCTTCCGAAAGGCGGGCAAAGTCGTCTTCTTTAAGATTCCCTGTTTTCAATTTCCATGCATCAATATTTGCTTGGCCCACGAGCATGCGGTCTACCATCTCCAAGTTACTCATTTCCAACGCAAAGTAACCCACCGGCATTTTTCTCTCAACTGCCGCAAATTGTGCAATGTTGGTTGCCAAAGTTGTTTTTCCAATACCCGGCCGTGCCGCTAAGATAATCAGATTACTGTCCTGCATACCGGCGAGCATATTGTCTAAGTCCGAAAATCCGGTAGGTACGCCACGCAATCCATCAGGAGAGTTGTGAAGTGAATCCAAACGATCAAAGCTCTCAGCCAAAGCGTCTTTGATCGGCACAAAAGATTTTCGTACATGGGTCTGAGACAAGGCGTAAATCGACTGCTCGGCTTTATCCAAGATCTCCCCAAGCGGCTTCCCTTCATCAAACCCCATTTCCCCCATCTGAGCTCCTGCCGAAATTAATAATCTCTTGATATGACAATCTCGGACGATCTGCGCATATTTCTGGACGTGAGAGGCTACCGGGACTTCATTCGAAAGTTCAGATAAGTATGTCCTACCCCCAACTCTATCCAAAAGCTTATTCTTTTTCAGCCAATCGGAAACCGTCAAGACATCAATGGGATCTCGGTTTTCATACAAAGACACCATCGCTTCAAAAATCTTGCCGTTATTGTCGTTATAAAACATCTCTGGCTTCAAAATCACCGCGATATCCACGATAGCATCTTTATCAATCAGAACCGATCCAAGAATTGATTTTTCGGCGTCATCGGCGTGGGGTGGAAGCCTGAGATTAGCCATTCATCAATAAAATTTGGGTGTCGTCGGGCAAACTACCTTCGTCTAATTTAATCTTGTGTACCGACTCTCCGGACACCGGAAATTTATTTTTCTCCAGGAAATTCTCCAAAGTAGTTAACTCCTGAATTTTCGACGTCAATGTTTTGAAATGCATAGGAATGGCATATGAGGGCTGTATTTCTTTGATCATCTCCGTTGCTTCATTTGCATCAAGAGTAAAAGTACCACCAACGGGTACCATCAAAGCGTCGACAGAACCAACTTTCTCCAGCTGGGTATCGGTAAGTTTGTGGCAGATATCTCCCAAATGAAGTAGATGAAGCCCATCCATCACAATAAACATAATCAAGTTTTTCCCCCTATCAGCCCCGTTATTCTTATCGTGAAACGTCCTCATCGCTGAAATTTGTACTCCGGCAATTTCATACTCCCCTTCTCTGTCAATAACAAAGGTACTGGGCCGACTAATCGGTCCGGTAATCACTTCCACGGCACTATGGTCATCATGGGAATGCGAGATAGTAACTACATCAGCCACATCTTTCGCCAAAGGCATGCCCACCATATCAGTCTTAAAAGGATCCAGATAAATCACCAAACCGCCTTTACTCTTCAACTTAAAACATGAATGCCCAAAATATGTGATTTCCATGAAACAATATTACCACAGACCCAGGGTATATAATCTAGAAGCAATGCGCAAAGAAGTACTTCTAGCAATCATTTTTGGTGTAATTCTTGGAGGAGTTATTCTGTATGGAATAAATCTGGCCAACAAGTCCGTTTCCAACACTCCAACAGAAAAAACCGTCGACTCCCAAATAACTCCTACCCCCACCGTCACCGGGAAATCACTATCAATTGTTAGTCCTCAAAACCACTCCGTCACTTCCGATAAAATCTTATCTCTTACCGGGAGAGCTGGTCCAAGTTCCAATCTGGCAATAATCTCCGAGCTGGACGATCTAATTATTGAAGCCAGTCCCGAGGGTACATTCTCAGCCCAGATAAACCTCATAGGTGGAGAAAACACCATTTCTATCACAGAACTGCAAAACGATCTGACTACAAAAACCGAAACTATTACCATCATCCAAACACCCAACCTTCCCGAATGAAAAAATTCTACATCTCACTTTTTTTTCTCACACTCTTTGTCATTCCCGCGCAGGCGGGAATCCATCCCATTATTCCATCTCATGTCCTCGCCGCCGCCAAAACCGCCACTCCCTCTGCAACTCCTACAGAAACCACCATTACTCCGTCACAGACTCAAGACATTCAAGAAAAGATCAAGGCTCTGGTAAAGGAAAACCTTAGCGCCACCGAGTCTACCCTTAAAGAAAAAATCAACCAGCAAACCTTGGTCGGTTTTGTCGGATTAACACAGTCAATCAATTCCGGCAACATTACAATCAATACTAAAGATGGCACCATCTTGCAAATTACCACAGACGAAAAAAGCGTTATCTACAAAGGTGGCGCCAACATCAAGATTTCCTCAATGGCCATTTCCGACAAGATCATTGTTATCGGTACTCTTTTAAAAGAAGATATTGTTCTAGCAAAAAGAGTTGTCGCCATCCCCGATGAACCCATTCTAATCGTCTCCGGTACCATGGTGAGCAAAGTTTCTTCCGTGGATATTAAGAAAAAGCTTATTGGACTGACTATCAACAATCAGGAAGTCGTCTACGGATTAACCAAAAAATCTACTATCAAGATGGAAAATATCAAAGTCGGCACCACCATCTTCGCCATCACCAAAAAATTTGAGGGCAAAGACCTCCTCTCCCGCGCCAAAGTAATTTGATTCGTCATTGCGAAGCACGCAGTGCTGTGGCAATCCATCCCCCTTAAACCTCCCACGCTCGTGCGCTTGACAGACACTCACGAGCGTGTTATGCTATAGGATCTTCAAATCCAACATTCCGGCTAGTCCGGGAAAGGACCTTAAATTGAAAACGCACCGTTTGGCTCAGATCCTCTCCATTCTCATTTTGGTCACATTCGCCTCCTGCGCACCAGCCAGGATCACTGAAGTTCAAAACATCAAGAATAGCTACGTTTGCCCTCTCGACTACGACCAGATCATCTGGAATCTTAATTTGAAAGAAGAAGATGTCTCAGATAAAGAGATTCGAGAGTATTATGAAGCCTTCTGTCATATGGATCTGACCGCAACGCTAACCAAAGCGGGTTTGGCAGACATAGACGAACTCCTTGATGCCCAAGAGGCTTATCTCAAGAGCTACGACCTGGTAATCCCAAAGTCCACATCGCCTGGATTTAACTCCTTCGACAAAATGCCGAACCGGGACATTCTATTACTATGGGTCTCTGCTATAGCGATGGCCCAACAAGTTCCCGACCAAATCACTTTGGTCAAGACTGAATCCCACTGTGACGGTGATGAGAAGACACCACCCTGTACTCTGTGGCGAGAATATGAATACGTAGCGAGCAACGGCTCGCACATCTTCATCTCGACTCTTGAGTTAGGAGATGGAACGATCGTGGGCGTCTTTGTTATTCAGGCTTTCGACACCTCCTATGTTGCCAGAAACTGCGACACATCAGTAATAAATAATCCGGAAGGAATATATGGGTGTCCATTGACCTGGTCCACTCTCCACTTCAAGGATGGTCACTACGTAAACTTATACGAAAATGGCCTTGTCATGCTTGACAGCTCTCGCTATCCGTAAGACACGAACACACTCCACTAAATCCAACTCCCTCACCTCGGGGGAGTTTTTTATGTAAAATGAGTCAATGCCTGCCCTAAGCAAGACCCGCACTACCGCCTATCTTTTTTTGCTTCTCAACACCATCTTGTGGGGTGTTGCCTCCCCTATCATCAAGCACTCTCTAAACTTCACCACTCCCTCGCTCTTTCTCCTCTACCGCTACGTTATTGCAACACTGATTTTCTTTCCTTTTTTTCTGCTCCATCGATCTCGCTCCCCTCAGCCAATGAAGCTGAAACACTTACTCATTCTTGCTCTTCTCGGTACTCCCCTCACTCTGCTTCCGCTTTTTTACGGCCTCTCGGCTACCACCTCTATCGAAGCTTCACTTCTGGTATCTAGCAGTCCCATCTTTACCGTCATTGGCGGTATCCTCTATTTAAACGAAAAACTTACCAAGAAGGAGTGGCGTGGAATTCTTATTGCCGTCATCGGCACTCTACTCCTTACTTTAGAACCGATTTTTTCCAATCACGGCGGTGTCAGCTTGTCGTCCATGAAAGGCAATCTACTCATCATTACCAGCAATATCATCTGGTCTGCCTTCCTCATTTTTTCCAAAAAAGACCATGTCGATCCCATTTCTCTTACCTTTGTTTCTTTTGTGGTTAGTATCCCCTTCTTCTTACTAACCACAGCATTGGAACACACCGGTTTTATTCTCAACCAACAAGCTCTACCCGGAATTGTTTATATGGCCGTCTTTGGCTCCATTATCGCTTTTTGGGCCTACCAAGAGGGTCAAAAAAGAATCGAGGCCTCTGAAGCGGCCATCTTTTCCTATCTCCAGCCAGCCTTTGCAATTCCCCTATCAATTCTCTGGCTCAAAGAGCCTTTCTCTCCACTAGCCATGATCGCTACAGCAATTATAGTTTCCGGCGTCTACCTCTCCGAAAAGCGTTAACAATACCCCATAACTTGCATTTCGCGCTCATTTGTGATAGAATTACACATCGAATAATCCACCCGACCCCGTCGGAGTTCACTGAAAATAAGGAGATGGACATGATCAAGAACCTGAATAATCGAATTGACCAATGGGTGGTCGAAACGTTCTCCCCCATTGTTGAAAAGATGGGTATCGAGAAGGCCAAGTTTATTCGCACAGCTTCCCTCGTGTGGATGATTGTCTTTTATGGAATCACGTCGGCCATCTGGTTAGTTTTATCTGTTGAATACACGGTGGGTATCATTACTTCCGTAAGCCTACCGGTCGGGGTGTTTCTGATGGCCCTGTGTGTCCTGGGCTTGATCGGATACTATGGATACATTTTTCTCGACCGAGCCCTTCTCGATGAAGAGATAAAAATCAAATAACTTCCACTCCTAAAGAGGACATGCAAAGCGTGTCCTCTTTTTTTTGACCGACTCTAACCCCTTCAGGGGGTTCTATCCTCAATCCGCCTAGTTCGGGTGCCTGAAACACACTTTTGTGGTAGAATACCTGAGCTATGAAACAGAATATTCATCCAATTTACGAAGAAATGGCAGTTACCTGCGCCTGCGGAAACGTTTTTACCGTTGGTGGTTCCAGGAAAACTCTCCACATCGACGTTTGTGACAAATGCCACCCTTTCATTACCGGTACTCAAAAATTCATTGATGCTATGGGAAGAGTGGATAAATTTATTGCTAAACGCAAGGCCGCTTCCGGCTATGTTGCCAAAAACAAGAAGAAGGACGAGACCGACCGAACACCCAAATCCCTCAAAGAAATGCTTGAAGTTAAGAAGAAAGCAGACGCCAAAGCAGTCGGATCTCCCATCACAACAGTATAGATCCATCTAACTTCCCCAAATCTTATTAATCTGAGAACTTAGATCTGAAATCTGTGATCTAATATATACATGGACAATCCATATATTCAAGCAGAAATTGAACGAATTGAGGCCGAGATTAAAGAGAACGAAGCTCTTGCCACCGACCCAGAACTCGGTCCTCTTGCCACCACCGAAGTTGCCCGGCTCAAGTCCCAACTCGACAATCTCCTCTCTAGTCAGATTACTGAGTCACCGGAGGAAGAAACTGAAGAAAACTTCGACAACTCACCTTGCATAATCGAAATCCGCGGCGCGGCCGGTGGTGATGAATCCAAGATTTTTGCAAATGACCTCCTTCGTATGTATACCCGCTTTGCTCAGGATCACGGCTTCACTATCGAAAGTATTGATGAAGGCGTCATCCGTGTCAGCCGGCCAAACCGTAGCCTTTGGGATCACGGAGCTTTCGAAACTTTTCAATACGAGTCCGGAGTACACCGTGTGCAAAGAGTCCCGGAAACCGAAGCCGCCGGCCGAATACACACCAGCACCGCTACTGTGGCTGTTCTACCTGAAGTCAAGCCGAACCAGCTGGAAGTCAAGGATCAGGATCTGGAGTGGCAATTTACCCGCGCTGGTGGCCCAGGAGGCCAAAACGTCAATAAGGTAAATACCGCCGTCCGTCTAACCCACAAACCCACGGGATTAACTGTCTTCGTGCATGAAGAGCGCTACCAGGCCAGAAACAAGGAAATCGCCCTCAATATGATCCGATCAAAGATATGGCAACAAGAGGAGGAAAAGCGCCTGAGCACTCAGTCCGACAAACGATCTTTAGCCGTCGGCTCCGGCATGCGAGCCGAAAAGGTCAAAACTTACAACTTCCCCCAAAACCGTCTGACCGACCACAGGCTAAATAAATCCTGGCACAACCTCAAGGAAATCATGGAAGGCCGCCTCGAAGAGGTCTTCAAATTCACCCTCTCCGGCTTCAAGTCCTTAGTTTAAACCCCATTATCGGTTTCTTGACATTTGAACCTAAATGTGGTATTATATAGGTTACAATCTTCGTATCCCTATTCAGTTCTCTGAAAATCAAAAGGAGCTTTCATGCAAACCAAGAATAAGTCTGTTGTCCTCTTGCGGCGTAAACTGAACTACCTAGTTCTGTTCGGCCTGGCCGTCATGGGTGTTTGTCTATATACTCTCAACTTCGCAATCACGCAAAAGTTCGGCGAAATAACCGCTCAGTACACCATCTTTGGTGCGCTAGCAATCTGCTTTGGCTGGGGCTTGCTTGTGAGTCTCTTGAGCGCACCAATCTTAACATCCCAATTTACAGGGGTAATTGACAGAATAAAGGCGCTAAAGGAATCTCGATCAAAGCTCGTTGGTCTGGGATACAGAAAGCAAGACCTCATTGATTCTCAAATCCATGACACAGAGGTGGCTGAAAAAAGTGTAACTGAAGCGAGCAGGGCCATGAAGGTTGCAATAGACAAAGTCCTTATTGCGACAGAATCCACCATCAATGCATTTATGGCTGGTATCGGAAGTCGGGTCGTTGTTTTCTACGGTGGTCTGATTGATAAATTGTCACCTGAAGCAATTCGTGGTGTCGCATATCATGAAGTCGCCCATGCCATGAATAACGATATCTTTCTTACACTGTTCACGCTTTCATTCGTCAACGCCTTCATGTTTCTCGGTGCAATTTGCTGGGAAATCACCAAGTTTCTTGCCCGTTGGGGCTGGTGGTTCATGACAGACGAAGACAAGGAAAATGGTGGTAGAAAGATAAACGCCAGCAAAATTACTGGCGGTATCACGGCTGGTGCGGTGGGTGGATCAGCCGCAGCCAAATTCATAGCGCAGTTCCTCAATAGCGACATTGTCGTTTTTGGGTTCTTTGCTCTGGTATTTTGGTTTGTCTCAAAGGTTGTCGGACAGATGGTGTCTTCACTCATCAGCCAGAATCGCGAATTACTTGCCGATGCCACAGCAATCGAATATGGCGCCGGTCAGGATATGGTTACGGCTCTCCAAGAACTTCGAGACGTTCCTCACGCATCTGCGAACCCAGAAGCAAACTCGAGAATTGTTGCAAGTTTGGGTATTACTCCGGCGAACTCCTCATTCTCGCTATCCACCCACCCTTCAACGCAACATCGCATTCGAAATGGTCAAAACATCATTGCGGACAAGCTCGCGAGCAGCGCTGGACAAGGAATCCATATGGTCCTCTCCCTCATCACCGCCTTCTTGCTCGGCTGGACCATCACCTTCCATCTCGAAAGCGTTCCAATGGTGCTCGGAATACCCACAGCCTTCATCGGGCTGATCTATTTCATCTCCAGCAAGATTAATTCTCTTGTCGGAGAGGAAGGCCCCTCTGTACCCAACAAAGATGAAGTAGAAAAAATGAGTGATGACGAAAAGGGTCTGACTGCGTTGAAGTTGATAGGACAAATAGTTTTACTTCTTGGATTGTGGATCTTCTTCCAGGTCTCCTTCTATCACACATTTGCCTTGTCAACGTTTGCTACCATCTTCGGATTGGAAATGGTCAGTTGGCTTGCAACACTCATTAAGGACAAATTCAGTCTCGGAGCAGCCTTTCTCAAGCTATCTCAAATCGCGAATGTCGTGGTGCTGGGATATTTCCTGTATCAAATGATTTTCTAGCTTTAGCTCCGCCCCTCGTACATTTGTGCCGGGGCGGTTTTTAATGCTAAAATCTCTATATCCTAAAAACGGAGGTACGTTAAATGAGCTTTCTACACCCAGATGGTTTTTCTACCGAAGATTTGCACGATGAGTTTCTTGGTCACAATCGTGGCAAGCATAGTTCCGTCGAAATAGAACCAACACCCGAAACCCAGCCGGAAAAACAACCCCGTTTTACCGTTCAAGGCCTGTCCTTCTTCGCTATTGTCATGGCCGGACTGTGGGGCCTTGGACAGTTCATACTTCCCCTTTTTCCGGAAGAATATGTCGAAATGTTAATCTACTCCTACCTCTACTTTGCGATTGGCTTCGACCCCACCAAGTGGTTCGGAAAAAAGAAGTAACAACTACCCCGCCATTTAGGCGGGGATTTTTTAACCATCTTCGAACCTATCTCGCACCAATAATTGTCTTTCCAGCCATCTCCCCTTTCAGCACTTCAAGTGCTTTATCCACTTGATTATCTGACAATGGATCTTTTTCGTTCAGCACATACTCGATCTTTACATCGGGTTCCAGACCAATTTTATGAATATTCTTTCCGGATGGTAAAAGCCATTCGGCAATGGTGACGTGAAGAGATGACCCGTCACTAAAATCTTCCGGCTCCTGTACAGTGCCCTTACCAAAGCTTTTTTCGCCCACCAATTTCGTTCCCAGTCTTTCACGAAGGGCCCCGGCCAAGATTTCTGCCGCACTTGCTGAGCCACCATTTACCAAAACCACGAGAGGCATTCCAATTAATTTTCCCTCTCTGTCTACAATGGAAATCTCGGTTCTATTTCGATCCTTTTGTTTTACAATTACGCCTTCAGAAATAAATTCACTTCCCAAATCAATGGCTCTTTGCAGATACCCACCGGGATTATTTCTCAAATCGAGAACTACTCCTTTTGCATTCTTTGCGATCACTTCGGATACAATCTTTTCCCATTCCGGTAAGGTTTTTTCGCCAAATTTATTTACTCTAATCAAGGCAACTTTTCCACCATCCAACCACACTAATTCAGTTGATGGAACATTAATGATTTCTCTTACCAAGATTATTTCTCTTGCTTTCTTTTCCGATTCTCTAAAAATCGTCAAAGTTACCGGCGTTCCTTTTTCTCCACGAATTAGATCTACAGCGTCTTCGATTTTCATACCAATGGTATCTTTTGAAATATTCTTCTTCTCATCCACAATTTTCAAAATCAGGTCACCGGCTTTTATCCCTGCCTTAAAAGCCGGGGTATCTTTGAGTGGCGTCATTACAGCCAATGTGTTGTCAATAAATCCTAGCTGTATCCCTACCCCACCAAACTCTCCTTGAAGATCTTCTTTGCTTCTGGCATTTTCTACCGGAGGGAAAAAGGAAGTATACGGATCTCCAAGTGATGCCGTCATTCCTTCGGCCGCGCCATACATCAGCTTCTTGCTGTCAATGTCTTCCGGCCTAAGGTAGTTCTTTCTTAACTGAGTTAAAACTTCATTCATCACCCGAGTGTCCACCGTCTCATTTGTCTGATACTGACGAGAGGTTTCATATACGCCCAAGCGGTACCCGGTAAATCCAATAGCTACAGTTAAAATGATACCAACCAAATACTGTCGAACGACTTTTAATTTCATGGGCAGATAATTTTCGTAAATACTAATTACACTTTGTCGGTAAACGGTAGAAGAGCCAGGTGCCTGGAACGTTTAATGGCACGGGCCAATCTAAGTTGGTGTTTTTCACAGACACCGGTCGTCCAGCGAGAAACAATTCTCTTTTTGGGAGAAATACCTACAGCAAGAGACTCTAAGTCAGAATAAACCGGCTCCGCTTTCTTAACACAGAAGGGGCAAGGTTTACTAGATTTTCTAATTTTCTTTTTTTGAATCATTTTCTTTATTTTTATATATTTTTGTATTCAATCCGCCTTTGGTGGATTAGAATGGTATCTCGTCTGAAACGTCTTTCGAAGCACCCTTATCGTCAGCTGAAAAAACTTCCTCAGCCGGAGATACTTGTTCTACTTTTGCAGGTTCACTAATGGTCGTGTAATTTGGTTCATATCCGTCAGATGATGCACCCTTTGGGGTGTTTAAAGCGATCATTTCTTCGATAACTACTTCCGTGACCTGACGGTCACTACCGTCTTGTGTCTTCCACTGTCTGGTTTGCAATCTCCCTTCGACAAAAGCCTTCTGGCCTTTGATCAATAACTGACTACAGATCTCTCCTAATTTACCCCACGCTACAATCCTATGAAATTCAACCCCTTCTTGTTTCTGACCTGATGAGTCCGTCCATTCACGGTTAGTGGCCAGTCCAAAGGTGCAGACGGCTGTTCCTTGTGGGGTGTATTTCAACTCAGGGTCTCTGGTGAGATTTCCTATCAGCGTAACTCTATTTAAACTTCGTGTGCTCATAGCTCTTTATTAAATCCTAATCAATAAAAATCTTAACATTTTGTCGTCCATCTGCAAATCTTTCTCCAGGAGCTGAGCTGCCTCGGAAGTACCTTCAATGACGAGCCTTAGGTAGTAGCCTCGACTCTGTTTTTTAATTTCGTAGGCCATGGTCTTCGTTCCCCATTTATCCACCTCAATCACCTTGATTAAGCGTTTTTTACACTTCTCGGCGATTTGTTTATCGGCTCCAAGATCATTCTCGGACGATGGATAGATGACAACGAGCTCGTATTTGTTTACGACGCCCATGGACTGCCTGCCCGCCGAATTGGAGGGTTTGCTTTTGGTTGTCTTTTTTGCCATTTTTTAGCTTCGTTTTAATAACTTAACTATTTTACACCAACACCCACCCACATACTAGCCTCAAAACAGTCATTAATTGACAAAAACAGTCCGCTATGCTATTATAGGGCTTCATTTCTAAACACATTTAAAAAAAGAGAGGCAGATATGGCATACTTAATTTTCGCACTGGTAGTCGCTGTAATTGGAGTTTTGGTCTGGAGACCCTGGGGCAAAGCCACACTATTCGGAGGCGATGTGGCAGTCGAGTACAAAGGTTGGGAAGGCGCATCGGGTTGTTTTGGCAAAAAAGTCAACCTTCGGTTTAACCTCCACGAAAAATACCGTATTAGGATTGACTCTCCAACTTTCAGGACGAAAGATATTCTCATCCATCAGTATGACGTAACCCAGACGCCGATGGATGTATCAATTGACGTTGAATCTTGCCCCAGGAGCGTCAAAATTACTATCAAAGAACTCAAAGAAGATGGTAAGACGGAGATCTGTCGCCTCTACGCTTTTTAGGATACATGCCCCAAGCTACGCTTGGGGCGCTTTTTTTGCAAACCTAGCTTCCAACCATGAACTCCACTACATCACCATCCTTCATCTCATACTCCTTACCTTCAAACCGCACCCTTCCCTTCTCCGAGGCTTCCTTCCACCCACCATGGGCTATAAACTCATCATAGGCACAAACTTTCGCTTTGATGAACTTCTTCTCAAAGTCGGTATGGATTACACCTGCCGCCTGAGGAGCCCTAGTGCCTTGCGTTATGGTCCACGCCCGGCTCTCCGTAATTCCCGTAGTCAAAAAGCTAATCAGCCCCAAGGCCTCATAAGCGCGCTTGATCAGTTTGTCCAACCCTGACTCCTTGATACCCAAATCGGCCATATAAGCATTTGCATCCTCCTCAGACAAGCTAGAAAGCTCCGACTCAACTTTGGCACAAATGTACAAAGTATCCCCCGTTTCCTCTTTGAGTCTCGGATCGTCTTCACTGACGTTGAACACCTTGATCTCCTTCTTCATCGTCAACAAAAACAAATCCCTCGCCAAATCAACCTCTTCACCTGCGAGGATAATCCTCGCAGGTCGTCCAGCGTTTAATCCTTCAAAAAGATTCTCTACCACTCCCCTTTTCTTCTCTTCACCTTTGATCTTTAGATCTTTCGAGTTTTTGATTTTTTCTACGGTTTCCAGATCCTTCAAAATCAGTTCGGTTTCGATAACTTCATAATCGGTTTTTGGATCAACACTTCCCTCTTTGACAATTTCGGAATCCTTAAAGTCTCTTAAAACTTGCAGAATTACATCAACATCTCGAATATGTGTTAGAAACTTGTTGCCGAGTCCGGCACCGGTGGCCGCACCTGCCACCAAGCCGGCGATGTCTACAAATTCCACCGTCGCCGGCACAATTTTCACACTTTTAGATATCCCGGCCAACACCTTCAGCCTTTCATCCGGCACTTCCACAATACCTACATTAGGCTCAATCGTCGCGAATGGATAATTTGCCACCAAAGCTTGTTGACGCTTGAGCAACGCATTAAAAAGCGTCGACTTCCCCACATTTGGTAATCCCACAATTCCTATTTTCAGTGACATACCGACATTATATCTCTTTACAAATCAGGCACGATGAGATATAATATAGGACATTCGCAATTTGAAAAAGGAGCTTAGTATGACCAAATCAAGGCTCGTTCTAGTTCTTTGGTTGTTTTTGTCAGCTTGCGTGCCTACTCAAGCTGCTAGTCAAGAACCCGTCTATCCCACAATTACCCTCACCCTTAGTGACACGGCCGTTTCTCCAACGCCATTTCAACAGGCGGATAGTACTCAGGTTCCCACGTCTGTTCCCACGGAGACTCCACTACCCATACCCACGGCGACCATCCCGGATGATCCCGAACTGATAGCGTTTATCCAAGAGTGCTATCAGCCAAGCACCTTCCCGACGTGCCTCTACTCGAAAGGTGCGTTCTCGCTTCATCTTGATCTTGGAGGCTCAAGCAATTTACCATTAGAGGGTGCCAGGATTTGGGACGAAGCTTGGTTTCAGGGAAATGTAATTAGCATCCTCGCCCACGATTTCCTGGACGGGAAGCATTTTTACGAATTATCACCAGGCGCCATGGTTTATGTAATATACTCCACAGGTTCGTTTGAGAAATACGTAGTGTCCTCAATCGAACGCTGGAAAAGAGTTAATGGTGGTTTGGAATACTTAACGCCATGGGATGGTGGAGATCCCGTTTTTGGGATGGATCTCGTAACTCAGTATTATCGCGGCGGGACAGGTTTTGAAAGACTAGTTCTCCAGACCTGTATCGGAGGCAACGAAGGTCTATTCGTGGCCGTTGCCTACCGCGAACGATAACACCCAGAACCCGCCACGAGGCGGGTTTTATTTTTTTATGTGATCGCAGGACTTATGTTTGAAATGAATAATTTCTTGCTAGATTTTCTAGTCCAAAAACCCCGCCACTCTAAGAGAATTCAAAATTACCTCTCTTTGGGCCTCGCTCGCAGCCTGGCGGCCATCTTCCTTGGGCACTCCCCAAACTTCTTCGTATTTCACTTCAGGTGTTACACCTTTTGTCTCCAACAACTTCGGAAAAGTTTTATAGTACAACTCAACCCCACATAACCCATTTGGCACTTCAGACAAGATCTCCATTATTTCCCAGTAACCAATTTGACCGTACACCTCTATCATTTTTACCTTGAAATATTCCTCCATTCGTGCGGGAGACAGTGTTTCACTAACAGTTTCGTCCGTATTTTCGGGTAATTTCGTTACCTCATGAGAACATGGCTCGTTTCGGAACATGTCGACCATTATAGCACTTATACCCCATATTGTTAAAAAACTATACGCCTTATCCTTTGCAATTACATGCCTACGAGCCTATTTTACCTTACCCACGGTCCCGAGATTTGTGTTTGAAACTAATTATCTGGCGCCATGGCTTGTGCCGGTCGATGACTAAGGTCCAACCAAGTATCTGCAGTCCAATAAGTGCCACCCACCAACCGGGTAAAATGGGTAAAATCATACCGGCAACGCCAAAGGTTATCAGAAAAACCCCAAAAAATTTACGTAATGATGATTTTAGATTTTGTTGCATGGGTATCTTTAGTATACTTGACAAGAAAATCCCGCCTTTTACGACGGGATAATATTTTGTCTCAGTCAACTACTTCGAAGGAATCAAATGAGATCCATACCAGAAATTTAATAGTTTTTCCTTATTTCTTCTATATGCGTCCACAGCTAATTTGTCACCAAAACTATTTAGACAGTTCAGAGCATCTCTTTCCGTCATTCCATAACCAATCATGTGGGCAACTATCTGCCCGACAATATCGGCCAGAATAAGGTCCTCTTCGTACATACCACACAAAACAAATTGGTGTCGTTTTTCGGTAACATTAAAGAATCTTGCTTGTTTGGAATACTTACGGACAAAAGATTTTATTCTTCTATACGAAGATTTTATTTGCACCGGTAGCTCTTTCCATCGCCCTCGCATCCTGACTGCTTTTTGGAAAGAAGAATTAACATGGACGAACATGTCATATCCGTCCTCGTCTTCCGAGTCGTTTTGCACAGTTTCACGCAGGTCTATCACCCATGGTCTATTTTTGAATACCCGACTAACAGTATCACAGGATTCCTTACCTCTAGCATCAGAATCAACGTCGTTAGGCGTCCTCACTCATCACACCTCCATATTTCAAAGTTCTTTTTCCAATTCTACTCCTTTTACACCTAAATATAGCCACAAAAAAACCAGGCCTTTGACTTTTGTCATTGACCTGGAAAAGCCTACTTCTTTCTTTGGTCTTTCAACCAAAGCAAGGCCAAGATCGTCTTGGCATCATCGATTTCCCCCACCCGTATCATTTCCAGGGCTTCATCAACCGACATGACATTCTTCTGGATGTTCTCACCTTCATCTTTGAGTCCGCCCACCAAACCATCCACACCTAAACTGGACACGGGAGCGTAGTACAAGAAGATTCTTTCCGAAGTTGCTCCAGGAGATACAAAGAACCTTGAAATCAGCCTCACTTCACCGACTTCCAAGCCCACTTCTTCGAACACCTCACGCCTTACACAAGCCTCATGGTCTTCACCGGGCTTCAATGTACCAGCAACAATCTCAAAGATTGTGCGCAAAATGGCCGGGCGGAACTGCTGGACCATAACCACTTGATCTTTTACAATATCGTGGAGCAGAATAGCCACCGAATCTCCCCGATCAAGTACCGCCCAAGGGAAGTCGTAAGAAGTTTCCCCGCCATCAAAGTTTTCATGGGTGATTGTACGCAGCAAAAACCTGATCCAGCCACCTTTCCCAAATGCGGCTACCATCTTATCCGTATGTTTACTTCGTAAATATGTCAATCTCTTCATTAATACCTCCTAGAACAAGAATTTGATGAGTATGAATATCAGCGTGCTATCCTATATTTTAACAGAAACGTCATTTTCTAGCCGATTTACCTCTTGACATCCTGCTAGTTAGTGTTATGATAACACTATGATTGAAACAAAGCAAGTACCTGAATACACCATAGGTCTCAGAAAGCGCTTATATGACGCCCTCCAACTTGATGGAGGCCCACTCGGAGACGTTACCTCACTCGCCCTTATCGAAAATGAGTGCCAGGCTACGGCGGAATTTATTGTTAAAGCAGACGAAGGAATTGTGTCCGGTCTTGAAGTTGCCAGGATCGTCTTTGAAATAGTTAATCCGGAAATTAAGTTCACTCCCCTCCTCCGGGACGGAGACCCTGTCAAACAAGGAGATATCTTTGCTACCGTACAAGGACCTGCCAGAAGTATTCTTGCCGGAGAAAGAATTGCCCTAGAGTTTCTTCGTCGCATGAGCGGTATCGCCACCAGAACCATGAAGTTCGTCGCAGAAGCAGCCGGGACCGGTGCCACCATATTAGACACCCGAAAGATTCTCCCCGGATACGGTGAACTAGACAAACAAGCCGTCAGGGATGGAGGGGGTACCAATCACAGAGCGAATCTTAGTGAAATGGGTTTAATAAAGAATAATCACATTGATATTCTCAACGGTGACGTGGCTCAAGCAATTCAAATTTTCAGGGAAAAATATCCCCGCATACCGCTAGAGGTGGAGGTTAGAAATCGAGCGGAACTCATCTCCGCTCTCATTAATACTCCTGATAGGATTCTTTTGGACAATATGAACAATGACAAAACCGGAGAAGCCGTCAGAGTTAGAGATGAGTACATTAAACACACCGGAGTCAAAATACCCCTCGAAGCATCGGGAAATATGACCCTTGAAAGAATCAAAGAAGTAGCGCAAACCGGAGTCGAGTACATTTCCGTAGGATCACTCACCCACTCTGTCGAGGCTTTTGATATCTCGTTACACGTATCCTTTAACAAATAGATGGAAAAACTTCTCACTCAACAAGAAATATACGATCGTTTTAAGGAAAAATATTCACAGTACTCTCCTGATTTTGAACTGATGATCAAAGCCGGGCAAGTAGAAAAATTAAACCATTTGGTCAAAGAAAAAAACGCGGTTATTCTAAAACACAATTATATGAGCTGGGATCTACAGTGTGATGAAGTTCTGGGAATCAGAGGAGATTCCTTAGAGCTTTCTCGCAAAGCCGGAGAAACCGAAGCCGATATCATTCTTTTTTTAGGTGTGAAGTTCATGGCCGAAACCGCCAAAGTCTTGAATCCTAATAAGACCGTGCTTATTCCCTCACTCAAAGCTGGTTGTTCGTTGGCCGCCAGCATTACCGGCGCAGATGTTCGTAAGTTAAAACAAATGTTTCCCGGTATTCCCGTAGTCGCGTATGTAAACACCGATGCCGATACCAAATCAGAGGTCGATGTCTGTTGTGCTTCCGGCAACGCCAGCAAGGTTGTTAAGTGGGCCATGAAAGAGTGGAAAACCAACAAAGTCATTTTCCTCCCTGATAAATTCCTGGCCCAAAATGTTGCCAATGAAATGAGCGCTGACATATATTTCCCCAACATGTCGGCCACAGCAAGTGAAAATATCAAACATCTCGAACAAGTAACCAATAACCTTGAACCAGGAGCCTCACACCCTCTCTTCATCGGCTGGGAAGGCAGATGCGAAGTACATGAGAAGTTTACTCCTGAAGATGTCGACAGCCTCCGCCACGACTTCCCCGGAGTTTATATCATGGCCCATCCCGAATGCCCTCCGGCCGTAGTCGAAAAAGTCGACTTTGCCGGCTCCACCGGAGAGATGATTAATAACGTAACTTCACCAGATGTCCAAGATAAACAGGTAGCCTTCTTTACCGAATGTGCCATGGTCGAGATTCTTGCCGCTCAACACAAAAACGTTTTACAGGTCTGCTCGATTCAAAAACGATGCCCCCATATGGCTCAAAACAATCTGGAAACAGTGATCGATGCACTTGAAAAAATGCAGTACGAGATTACAGTTCCGGAAGATCTCAGAAAGAAAGCCGAACTCCCTATCCGCCGCATGATCGCCATCAAGTAGTAGTGATACAATATAGGGCAACATTTACCTAAAGGAGGTACTTTTAAAATGGCTCAACGTAAAGCTAGATTCGTTTGGAAACAAGTCACATATACGATACCTGCAGACACCCCACATGGAACCATAATCCTGACAAACGGCGAAGTCTTGACATATCACGGCTTTGTTCACGGTGCGGAACTCACTCTCTCCGGTGTTACCTGGCTCGGCTTCTCTGTCATCATTTCCCCAGGAACCCCTCCCGCCGCCGTTGCAGCACAGCTCAAGGCTGTCCTCGCCGAAGAACTGGGGCATTGCCCAGATCATCCTCTGGAGCACGGCGACTTCTGTTCCAAATGTGGCAAGCCTATCACGGCTCCTCCCATCTTCCCCCAAATCAAGCCGTTCCCACTCCAGGGACATTCCTCACCCGTGAACGTCATGGGAAACGAACCCTGCCCGAACTGCCACAAAGCATTGGACCACGACGTCCACGCCAGCATTTGTCCCAACTGCGGCCAAAAGCTCAACTGGACCTGCCGCAGTGGTATGAGTAGTCGTTGCGTCAATCCCCCAGATGGTCTTCGTTAAATATTCACCACCTCACCCCGCCGAAAGGCCTGCCTGCCGGCAGGCAGGCGGGGTTTTTTGTACTCACCCAGCCTATGGCGGACTATCTGGTCACAATTTTCAACCTTGGGGAAGATATGATTATTTCACCCAAAGGATTTTTGCCTTCAATGTGGTATTGGTTTTGGCCTCTCCAAATGGACATTGGTTTGGAATAAAAGCTGGACTTTACTCCACTATCTACCGACAGCTCACTATTATCCACGGCTCGGTGATTGGTATCATCGTAGATCCTGACCGAACCATAACCATTATCAATCCACCCTTGCCAAGATACTTCCACGGACGTTCCGTAAAGGGCAGTATCAAAATAAAATTCCGTTCCTGGTATTCTCGTCCAGCTTGCAGAGTTTACCGATCCCCCAGCCAGCTGTACATACTGCTCCTTGATCTTCCCTGTAGACTTCGGCTTTACCAAACCCGTGTTTCTTTCCAAAGTCAGCACCCGGCTTTCGAGCGAAGCAACCCTTTCTTCCAACGTCTTCGTTGTTGTTGCAGCCAACACCTCAGGGTCTTCTGGCGAGGATTTCTCGGCGATCAGACCATAAACCTGCCACCCGGAAAGTGTGAAAACACTTACCATCACAACTAGCAAAACTAATCTCGAACTCATATTTCAGTCTATCACAACAAAACTTATTTCTTGCTATCCCCTGAGATCATCTTCATAGCTTCCTGAACCGTAGTCATAAACTGCGCGGGGAAAATGATCGTCGAGTTCTTCTCTACCGAAATTTCTGCCATCGTCTGCAAAGTTCTCAGTTGCAACGCCACAGGATGAGCCGCAATTACATCGGCGGCTTCGGCCAATCTTTTCGCTGACTGAAACTCTCCCTCCGCTGCCACGACTTTGGCTCTTCTCTCACGTTCCGCCTCGGCCTCTTTGGCCATCGCTCTCTGCATGTTATCCGGTAACGCAATATCTTTGATCTCTACCGCCGTTACTTGAGCACCCCACGGCTCAGTGTGAGTATCAATTACCTTCTGAATCTGTTTATTTATTTCCGTCGTTTGGGACAAAAGCTGGTCCAGAGTAAACTGACCTACAACATTTCTTACCGTCGTCTGAGAAATCTGATTTACCGCCGAATAGACGTCATCGATCGCCACCACAGATTTCTGCGGATCCACCAGATGATAATATGCCACCGCCGCAATATCGATTGAAACATTGTCTTTGGTAATAATCTTCTGAGATGGAATTCCCATGGTAATAGTCCTGAGCTGTACCTTGCGCATCACCTCCAAAAAAGGGATCAGAATGATTAGGCCAGGACCACGAACTCCGGTACACCTACCTAAGAAGAAGATCACCCCTCGCTCGTACTCCTGAACAATCTTCAAACTAGCAAATAACACCACCAAGATAGCTACAATGACAGGTATTTCCATAGCCTCAGTATACACCCAAAGCGGCGTCCACCAATAACTCCTAAATCTTTTCCACCGTCACTCCATCAAAAAAGTCAGAAACTTTGAAGCCCTTCGCTTCGATCCCTTTTCTAAGGGCATCGGACTCGGCCCACTTTTTAGCCTTTCTCATCTCTTCCCGCTTGTTGACCATGTCCATCACCTCTGCCGGAATGTCGACAGGGATTTCATCTCTCTCGGAAAGTTTAAGTCCAAAAACTTTATCAAAGTTTTCCACCAATCTTCTTTTCTCGAACGAATTGAGCTTTTCGTCTTTGAGCACTGCTCTGGCAACGGCCAAGGCCGCCGACATATTTAGATCATCCTCTACCGCATTTATGAACTCGTCTCGGAAAAAGGCTTCTCTGCCTGACAGCTGTACTTCAGCATTGTTTCCAAAAATGTTTTTATCTTGTCCTCCCTCGACCCGAAGTGCCAAAAACTCCTTTTTCAATTTCTTATATGAATTAGACACTCCTTCCATCCCCTCCCAAGAAAAGTTCATTTGTTTACGGTAGTGGGCAGACAGATAGTAGTAACGTAAGGCCATCGGGGAAAAACCCTTCTCGATAATGTCAGCCACTTTATAGACATTTCCCAAACTCTTACTCATTTTTTTGCCATCAACAGCCAAAAACAAACTATGGAACCAATACTTCACAAACGGTTTCTTGCCGGTAATCGCCTCACTTTGAGCAATTTCATTTGGATGGTGAATCGACAAATGATCTTCGCCGCCGGTATGGATATCAAACTGTTCACCCAGGTACTTCATACTCATGGCGCTACATTCTACGTGCCATCCTGGAAAGCCGTCTCCCCACGGACTCTCCCAGTGCATCACGTGATCGGCAAACTTACCCACCTTCTTAAACCACAGGGCAAAGTCTGCCGGGTTTTTCTTGCTGTTTTCCGTCACCACTTCATCCCGCCCACCAATCAATTTCTCTTCTAGGGATTGTCCAAACAACTGGCCATAATCGGCAAACTTCGTTACATCAAAATATACCGCTTCCGGCGTATCGTAACCGTAGCCATTTTCCATAATTTTCTTGATCAGCTCAATCTGTTCCGGTATATGATCCGTCGCTTTACACTCGATATCCGGCCGGATGATATTAAGTGAGTCCATTTCTTTCAAGAAGTAGTCGGTGTACTCCTGAGCCACTTCCCAAACGGTCTTACCCGTCTTCTTGGCGCCCTTTTCCAGCTTATCCTCACCTTCATCGGCATCGGATACCAGATGGCCTACGTCGGTGATATTTTGGACATGAGTTACTTTATAACCCTCAACTACTTCCAAAACCCTCTTCAAAATATCGTCGTTGACGTATTTTCGGCCATGCCCAATATGAGGATAGTCATAGACCGTCGGACCACAGGCATACATACCTACGTCATTACCATGAATTGGCATGAATTCTTCAGTCTTTTTAGAAAGTGAATTGTATATCTTCAGCATCATCTTTGATTTTATCTCACTTTTACCCCCAAACACAAAAAAGCACCCCCGGAGGAGTGCTCGTTAGAATCAGATTGCCAGGTTTTCGATAGTCTCTCTAACCCAGTTCCGAATCTCTCGTACATAGTCTTTTACCAAAATAATTATCTTTGCCTTTTCGGTGCTATCGTCGGACAGTGACCAGTACAATTTGGGGACATACTGTAATCCTGCCTCAAAACCAGTAAAGAAGATGGTCTCTTTCGACAGACGCCAAACACCTCCGAAGGAGTCACCCACAGACAGTAACAAACCATTCTTCTGAAGCGAGTTCCACTCGTCGACTATCTCGAACAGTTTCTTGGTCGGTCTTGCCTGAAAAAAGGCGCCCACTTCCTCGTTGTACGTAGTACATCCGTTTTCTTCAAGCCACTTCGCCGAAACCCTTAAACCCCACAACAGTCCACTTAAGTAAGCCAACTGTCCATCGTGATCAAAGCTCTTGATTGATTGCAGTGTGACCACACGGATATCAAAAATATCATATCCCATATCATCTCCTCACTAAAGAATATTTATCAGGAGTGTCTTGACCCGCTTTGTATGACCTAAGGTCAAAGCTCGGGGATCGTCCATGTCCGCAAATGCGGCATAGAGGTCATAAACATACTGGAAACCCAGCCTCAACCCTTCGGCATAGAACGAAGCCGAAGCCGATCGCCGATAGCTCAAGTGAACAAACGAGTCTACATCAAAAGACTTACCTTCAGGCATGGTGAGGTTGGCATTGACAAGAACCTGAGTCAAGTCTCGGCTCCAATTTGCCAGACAATTCATTACTTGTTCAGACATCTTATCCAAACCCACCTTTAATCTATCCTCAGCTAGATTCATCCCTGTCATGATGCCATAGACCAAGGCATTCATATCAGCCGGATGGCGCGTGTCCGCTCTCATCTGATCCAAACGAATTTTGGCCCGCACAGTCAGATCATAAACATCACTCATTTTGCCTCCAACATTTCAAAGTGTATTGCCTGCCTATGCTACCACACAATCATTTCCAAATCAAGCTATAGGCTAGATTTTGAAGTTCACGAATTTGTATCTCTGCTTAGCCTCAAACTTGGCCTCTGAGTACCATTCCTTCCTGGACCAAAACATCAACAGCCACCAACTAGACCGCAAAAAACCACCCAATGCCTGGCTCCGGTGGGCGAAGACCGCCCTCCATTTTCTTCTCGCCTCAAGAATTGTCATATTTAGTTCCAACGTAGGCTTGTGCAAATATTTGGCTGCCCGCTTGTCTACAATTTTTTCTTTCATCCGGCCATCAAAACTTACCCACAACATATATACACCTGTCATTTTTCTCAGAACCCTCAGCACCACGAGCGATGCACTGATATGATCCGGATGGCCAGTGACACCCGATAAATCGTAAGTTACTACCACTCCTGGATGAGTATCTATAATAAATGTTGTCAGTCTCTCTCGCCATTTTTTCGTTCTCTTCAGCTTGCCATCGTCAAACTTCCACATCACCCAATCCATCACCCCTAGTCGGCTCATGGCTTCCGCCATCTCCTGGCGGCGGATTTCGGACACGCTTCTCCCCTTTCCATTAATATGAATCTTGCCTCTACTGCCCTCGGTCAACGTCAGAACCGTGACTTTGAAACCCCGCCTCATCGCCCGTTGGATGATACCCCCAGCCATCACCGACTCATCGTCCGGATGCGGAAAAACTACCAACATTTTTTGGTTAACTATATTATCTAAATATGAATCGATTGATTTCATTGCAACAAATATTTAATATTTGTTGCGGTCCCGCCGGACGGCAGGAAGATTCCACCTCAACTCTTTAGTCCGCCTATGGCGGATACTCAATTTTTCCGGTTACGTCGGGCCCCGTCGGTGATTAACCGCCCTCATCAGCCCGGCGCACGCTTCCGGACCTGGTTTAGAGATGTATTATACTCTTAGCCATGAAACTTTGGCACTATTCTCACCTGCAAGGATTATCCTCGCAGGTCGTCAAATGGTTTCTTATAACTTTCATCTCTCTGGCTTCGCTTCTTTTTATCTACCCATCCGCCTTTATCTACCCAAAGGATACCCTGCCGGACAACAACGACACCCGTCTCATCGCCTACATCATCGGCCAAGTTCAAAGTAACATTCTGGAGCACAAACCTTTACATTACGGCACATTTTTCTTTCCCGACCAAAACACCCTAGCCTACTCGGATCTGTTTCTCACATCGGCCCTCATGATGTTACCGGCGCGCTTATTCACAGAACATCCAATTGTCATCTTTAACCTGGCCCTAACCTTTAACTTTGTCCTTACAATCATTTCTTCGTATCTGCTGTTCGGTTATTTGTTCAAAGATCATTGGATCACTACTTTGGGTGTCATTCTTTTCAATTTTTCGGGGTTTCATCTCTCTTATTTTCCCCATCTACAAATATTCTCTCTCTGGCCACTATGTCTCTCTATCTATTTTTTTGTCAGATATTTAAATGAAAATCGAACCATCTTTTTACTTCTCTTCTTCCTAATAGTCACTGTGCAAATTGCCGAAAGCATCTTCCCCTCCTATCTCATCTTCTTCGCCTGCTTGATTATTATATTATTTGGCAAAACGAACGTTGCAGGAGCGCTAGCCAACAACCGCACGCAGGCGGGAACCCGCTTGCGGGAGATCCGAGTACGGTTTTGGCGAGGTCCGAAACGTAATCGTTTTGCCTCCATATTTATCCACTCTCTCCCTTTTATCCCTATCTGGATCTTCCTTTTACTTCCCTACTATCAGCTCCACACTTCACTACCCGAAGCCACCCGCCCACTTCGTGACGCGGCCCACTTCTCTCTCGGCCTGGATCAAATCTTCACTTTTTATCACAGTTGGACAGTCATCACCATATTTTTCATTTGCGCCACAGCCCGTGTTCTTTTGGGAAATTATCCGCTGAAGCAAAAGCGGGGTATTTTTCTGTTAAAGAAAAATTTTTGCGACGAGGCTAAAGCAGCCGCGAAACGCTGGTTGAGCGGACTGAGGTTTCCACAGAAGAATACGGACGAGAGGCCAGAAAAAATATGGTGGATCGTCTTTTTCTTTTCCATTACCATGTCCCTTGGACCCGTCCTCAAAATCTTTGGTCAAACGGTAAAAATTTTTGACCTACCCATTCCCCTTCCTTACACGCTTTTCTATTACCTTTTCCCCGGCTTCACCGGCTTCCGCACACCCAGCCGCTTTATCATTTTGGCCCTTCTCTCAGCTGTCGTCATCATAGGATTCCAGCTTAAACCCATTTTCGAAAAGCTAAAACTAAAAACAAAGATCATCTTCATCTTCCTGGTCACTTCATTTCTATTTTTAGAAGCAGACCTCCCTCTGAAAAGTTACCCTATCAACATCAATATGCACCCGGTCTATGGGCAAGTCAAAAATCTGCCAGCCGACGCGGTCATACTCGAGCTACCCATTAAACTTTGGAACATGCCGGATCATGAAATAGAATCAGTTCGGTCGCTCTATTCCTTGTTCCACAACCATCGTCGCTTCGGTGGTTTTTCCGGTTTCGCCACCAACCGGTGGATTCGATTGGTCCAGAATATAAACGCATATGGCCCTACCCCACCCATCGTCCAAGAACTACAATCCCTCGGCGTTACTCACATCATTCAAAACAATATACTTTCACCACTCCCCTTCTAGCAACTAATAACTTCGCACCAACAACTCCTTTATTCCTTCTGCTTTGCTGTTTCCCCATGCGCCCCAGCACCCACTTTCTTTAACAAACTCTGGACAAAACTCTCTTTCTTTTGTTTCTCTCCTGCATCCTTTTGAGCCTTTTCCTGTTCCTGTTGGTTTTTTTCTCTGGCAATCTGCTGATCTTGTTGCATCTTTCTTTGCCGGTACTGATCCAGCTCTGCCTTCACCCGTTCGTACTGCTGTTTTTCTCTTTGTCTTTTTACGGCCACTTCTTGCTGTTTATTGGCTTCACTTGGCTGACTCGCCTTGTCCACCTGTTGCGACCCCACCCCGCTCGGGGCTCCGGTGATCTGTTCGATCGTCGTTTCCGCAATTTTTTTACCCGCGTCAGCCGTTGCTTTGACAGTGCTTTTCCCCAGTTCAAATAAATTGTCGGCCACTTGCTGGCCGATACCTCCCAATGGTGCGGGCATTACTCTAATTTAACCACAAAATACCCGGGGTGCCAAAGGCTTCCCGGGTGAATTTTTGGATGCTGGCAGACAAAGCCATCGCGGCTTGTCATAATTTGTATTGCGGGATCGCCAGCAAGATTCCGCATTATTACCGAAGACTGTATTATACTACATTACTATAGGTTTGTCAAATGAAAATTCTACATCTCCCCTCTACCCTCTAAGGCCCGTGTGAGTGTCTGTCCGTCTGCGTACTCGATATCCGCACCGGTTGGCAATCCCCGTCCTATTCTAGTCACTTTAATAGACTCCCTGAGCCCCATCTCTTTCATTCTCTCAATGATGTACATAGCCGTGGCTTCGCCTTCCATGTTCGGATTGGTAGCCAAAATCAATTCCTTAATCTCGCCCGTCTTTAATCGGGCCATCAGCTGAGGAATGCGCAGATCATTTGGGCCAATACCCGCCAGAGGGTTTACCGAGCCCCCCAGCACGTGATACACACCCCTGTAGCCGTCTGCCCGCTCAAAGGCCAAGAGATCGAGCGAGGTCTCCACCACACACACCAAACCCCTATCCCTACCCTCGTCCTCGCAAACAGGGCAAAACTCCTCTTCTCCAACATTGAAACACAAAGCACAGAGCTTGGTATCTTTCTTCAGGCTTTCTAGAGCCTGTGCAAACTTAGCCAGCTTCTCTTGTGGTACGTTCAAAAGATAATACGCGAGTCTTGCCGCCGACTTCGGCCCAATACCGGGTAAAGCCTCAAACGCATCGATAACCTTTTGAACTGGCCGTATACTTCTCATAACTTAGGTACTATAAACTGTTTTGATCCCTGCTTATGAATCTCATTGATAGAATCGCGTCAGGTAGCAAAGTCAATTCAGTTTCCCCTTTTATAACAAACTCATTTTTCTCTTTTTCAGGCTCCTTTAGCTTCTCTTTTTCAGGGAATTCATATTTTGGAACTTCTATCACAAAGTCGGCTCCGCTCTCCTCTTTATCCGGATATCGATCAAGTTGGTCAAAGTTATCGTCAGTAAGCCCGACCAAGAGAACAAGTCTATATCTAGATTCTGAACTCAAATGTTTATTCAAAAAAGCATTCACGGGACCTCTAGCCACGTATCTTTTTTGCATAGGACCAGCACCAGGATTCGTAGTTGTTTTGTACTCTTTTTTCCAACTCGCTAGAAGTTTTTCGAGATCAGCATTTAACTCTATCAATGGATCTACCGGTTCCCCCTCAGAATCGTTATTCAATTGCTCAACTGTGATTAGTTCGGCCATCTTAAACTCCTTTCGGTAAATTACCAAGAACTTTGGAGAGATCTCCCATGGAGTCTTTCATCTCTTCGGCTGCATACTTCTGGGCTTTGGTTATCGCTTCGTTAATCACTTTCACCGCAGTGTTCATATTTTCACCCCCGATATATAGTTCCTTGAGCTTACCATCCCCTGTCACCACCGCCTTGACTCCACCCTCTTCAATCTCCGTCTTGTGACCGGCAATTTTCCTCTGAAGCAGGGCTAATTTGGCGAGCGCCGCGCCCTGTGAACCAAACTGTTTTATTCCATTAAACATGTGTTGAAAATAACTTGTAACCGTTCAATTCTACCAGAAACCCGCTTCCCGGGCAGATAGGCAAGAATCTAAAACGCTTCCCCCATTTTTGTGTGATGGGAGCCACTTCTATCAATTTTATTTCTCCCAAACCCTTGCTGGGTACACCACTTTTTGTAATAATTCCCTATTGCCAGCAAATCCTGCGCGCTCATAGCTTCATAATCACCCTCATCAGATGCGGCTCTCATGACTGCCCACTTAGCCCCAACATTTACTTTCACCTCACCTCGCTGAAAGGCAGCTTTCAACAGTTTCTTCGAATCTGTATCTGTCAGGGCATACCACACTCCTTTCACGAATGTATCCCCGGAAGCATCAGTAAATGTTTTCAGACACAAAGCCGCTTTCTTTCCGGTGAATTTCACCAACATGTTTTCATCGACCAAAATTGCGTTCCCGGCCAGAATATCTTCCAACATCCTCCCCTCGGATGCACTACACAGATACCAATCCCCCCTTAATGCCACCAAATGTTGATCTGTGTCCAAATGATATGCTTTGAGTGCTAGTTTTAACTCTTTCGGAAAGTGTTGAATTGGCATCAAAGATGTAATTACGGCAAGCTCCAGCGCGAATCGGTCTCTGTTTTCCTCCCTGGCAATTGTTTCAAAAAGCTTCGCCACCCTTGGGTCCAAAAGTACCTCTTTGGATCTAATCCGCAATCTACCACGGGCTGTAAATAGATACTCAGTGTCTATCTCATTTGTATCATCGATGTCAAATATTGTTGCGAGCATTCCATCTCTTTCTTCATCGTCTTCATTTTCCAAATAGTCAACCAGAGCCTCCCTATCCGGTTTGTCCATTAGCTTGATCGCATCTTCCATTCTGGTACTGCCTTGTTCAATTTCTTTTCTTTTATCGGCTTCTCTTTTATATCTGGCTGCCTCCTTTCTCATTTCCGGTGGCATCTGCTGTTTCAGTTGTTCATAAAACTCAGTGTTTTCTGTCAAGCTATCCAGAACCACTGTCCACAAACTGTCTCTAGGATCCCTCGGGTCTTCCAACTCATTTTTGTGTTGATACATTGTATTCATCAACTCTCTCACTTTCCCACCATTCGCCCCGCCTTGCCTCTCACGCTCATTTACATCACGGAGTATTGAAACAAATTTCCTGGTAAAGGCCGCACTCCACCCTGGATCAATTTGGAAATCTCTCTTAATAACTTCGAGAGCGGTATCAAGTTGAGAATGCTTCCTCAAAACTCTCCAACTTATAACCCTTTCGGTAAGGGTTGTCGAACATGACATATCCGAAATCAAATCAATCGAGAATCTGGTCAAACTCGGTCCTTTTTCAAAACCATTTTCGATATTGGCGCAAACCTTGCCCGCAAAATCTTGATCACCGGCACGAACTTCGGACATCCTTTGCTTCATTGCTTCAAAAACGGTTCTTACCGCCAGGTTATCCTGAGGGTTTTCACCGTCAAATCTTCCAAGTTTTTCTTCAGACCGGGTAATGGAGTAAAGCATCGGTATCACATTGTCGGGAATGGCAACCATTCTTTCAATCGGCGCTTGGGAAATATAAGCACCGAGAATCAGGGCTATTTCTACCGCTGGGGTATTTTCTTGTAGAGGACGGACGATATCGGTAGAATAGTTATTAAAGTCAACCCCCCTTTCTTTAGCCATTTGCTCACCGAGCTGTAACGCCATAGCGTATTCATCGACTCCACTCGCCATGCCATTCATGAGTCTTTGTCTGGACAGTTCTACCTTGGCTCTGGCAGCCTCCAATTCAGCCAATTTCCGTTGTTTCTCCTCCTCGGATTCCAGATCGATTCCCAATACACGTTTTAAAAAACTTTCGATCATGCTGATTTGTATTTACTGATTTCTATTTCTGCCAAAGGTAGATAAAGTTCTTCAAACTTTGACATCATTTCATTTAACCGTCTCTCAAGAAGATCGTTTGGATAGTTGCCGTCAAAACGGCTATCCAAAAACTCTAAGATCTCCATCTCCCTCTCGGATGTCAGGTTGTTACTCCCTTTTAGTTCATCAACGGTATGTCTGATAATCCGGACAACTTCATCCTTCAATGAATGTGGTTCCATATAGGCTATTTTACCACTCGTCAAATCCCATTTTAACTCCCAAAAATCTTCTCCGCGGCGGACATCACCGTACCACCCCCTGAAATAATTTCATCCTTCGGCGTCGTCAAATTTTCGTCTTCCTGGCTTGGATCGGTTCTCATCACCTTATCCACCAACACACACTTAAAGGTCATCGGTCCCCAGACTTTGGACATCTGCTCCTCTATCAGCTTTCTTTTCACTTCTCTCTCCAGCATATCTTGCTGAAATCTGGAGGTGACGGAAATCGTTAGCGATTTTCCTTGTACGTCGACCGGCGAGACTAGTCGAAGCATTCCCGCGAGAGACCCGTTGCTCTCCGCCATTGAATCCAAAAAACTTGTCCATTCCGTCCTAACACTTTCAATATTTACAAATTCACCGGAATTGTCTTGAACAGTTTTGTTACTCGCACCCTCCACTTCCTCCCTCTTTATCGGAGTTTCAGAACTCAACTTAACAATCGAATCCTTTTGAATGGCCTTCCCATGCGCAGACTCACCAGCATCAGTTATGCCAGAAGCATCGCGGGCAGGACTATGAACTTTTGGGCGTGGTCCCCCACCTTTCTCGGACAGGATTACAGTTAGTAAGGCAATCTCTATTGGGAGCAATGGTAATGGCGAAATTTTTATTCTATCTGCAGCAGTAATCAACCCATCAATAATTTTTAAATATAACTCCGGGTTTTCTCCCGCTCTAATCTTTGTCTCCATAATCAATTTTGCCTCTGACAAAAGGGAGGTAACCAAAATTGGCGCCTTCACCCCAGCTTTCTCCATCTTTTCAAACATTTTGGTCACCCCATCAGTATCTGGGACAGCAACCGCTTCCATTAGTTTTTTCACCGAATGCTTGCTGACCACTCCCAACACCTTTGCCAAAACGTCTTCATCGATTTTGTTACCAAATGTAGAAAGTTGTTCGAGCATCTTGTGGCCTTCACGAAAACTGCCATCTGTGGCTTCGGCTATTTGCTGAAGTATGTCTTTTTCGATATCCAATTTTTCACCCTTGACCGCCTTCAAAAGAGATCCGATGACTTCATCTATTGTCGCTTTAGTAAAATTCACTCTGGCACATCTACTGACAATGGTCTCCGGTACTTTCTGAGACTCGGTGGTACACAAAATAAACAAGGCATGTGCTGGTGGCTCTTCCAGTGTCTTTAATAACGCATTAAACCCGGCCGTCGAAACCATATGCACTTCATCTATGATGTAGATCTTCTTTTTCAATTGGACAGGTGAAAGCCGAACTTTCTCCCTTAGATCACGAATGTCATCCACCAAACCATTACTGGCGGCGTCAATCTCGATTACATCTACGCAATTGCCTCTGCCGATCACTTGACACGTCTCACACTCTCCACAAGGTTCGGAAAATTTTTCCGTTTTGCCCTGGTTCTTCTCACAATTAACTATCTGAGCTAAAATCCGGGCCGTGCTGGTCTTCCCGGATCCACGGGGGCCTACGAACAAGTAGGCATGAGATATCTTTCCGGAGACAAGAGTCGATAACAAAACATCTCTGACAGACTCTAGGTCCAGTTCGGAAATTTTCTTTGGTCTGTATGTCTGGTAAAAACTCACATTAACACCTTATGGCTTTTCACACTCCCTGTCAACTGCAAAAAACTTGCTCATTACCTTCACTTATACCGCTACAGCACATCTTTTCTTAAATACTGTGCCTAAGTTTGTTTTCACACTTCCATAATATAAGTCGACCGAACAAAATACGAAAAAAAATCCCCCGTTATTACCGGGGGAAAGATTTATGACTCGACAATTACGCGGAAAATCGTCTTTTCTGTACCCAAAGCACGTTCAATTATCACCATACCATCATCAAGATAAGTAATCGAAACCTTTTCATTATTCAAATCCCAGGTAATTCGACGAATCGGCTTCAAGGGAATTATCAGACGACCATTCTCGAAAGTGAAACCTGACAGTAGTTTAACCACTGCCGGAATGGCCTTCGGCTCACTATTCAGGCCCTTTCCTCGAAAAAAAGAAACAACCCTTAACGGTTTATCAAAAAGCTCTTCTACAAGCTCGGCGGCCACTTCTTCACAATTTTCCATAGTGACAATAATTTTTCTCATAAGTTCTCCTCACTTCTCAAATAGGGTCCACACACTTCCATCGGTTTTAAGGAACAAATAACACTCCAATTCTAACACCGGCAAAACACAATCTAATAACTAATAACCTTGAATCCATAAACTATTCAGGTCAGTCATGATGAATTCCCAATAGGTGCAGGAGCCCGTGACAGGCCAAAAACTCGATTTCTTCATCCACCAGACGGTTCCACTGCATAGCTTGTCGTTTTGCCTGAGGATAGCAGACCACAATATCGCCCAAATTTAGACCGTCAAAGTCGCTCGGCATCTCCGAGCCCTCTTGTAAAGGAAATGATAGAACGTCCGTCACCTCGTCCCGGTTAAAATATTTTTTCTCCAATTCCCGGATTTTTCTCTCTCCCACGACACTTAACGAAATCAAGATTTTTCCGTCCAAACCCTGTTCGGACAGAACTTTCGACAGAGCCGCCTTGACTCGTTTCCGGTCGAAGCTATACCGGCTATCGGCACTAATGCTCAAATCCATTTTTAACATACTGCTATTCTACTTCATTCCCAACAAACCACAAAAAATAGCGGCCTCTTTACAAGACCGCTAATCATAACTAAACAAAAACACCATGTTCCGAAATACCCAAGTCGAACGGGTAATGTAACATCCTATCACGGTCCGCAAAATCGAGTTGCCCGATCACCATTTCTTTTCCCGGGGTTTCATCTGTCACATGCAGTTTCTGGCCACAGCCAGGGCAGGTAATAATGAACTCGACCGTAGGTTGCCCATGTTCGTTGGATCCGAACACTACCTCGAAATCGGCATAGTTCGTAACCTCCACAGGACCATCTTTTCTACAACTCAAAGTCACACTAGAGAAAACTATCTTGGGATGCACGAGTGCTGGCATAAAATACCTCCAATCCAAAAAGTTAAAGAATTTTACCTATTTTAGCACGTCAACCATAAAACGTCAAGAACTATAGGACTGACTTACCACCTTCTGAACCACCGAACCCTCGACCCTACCTCTCAACTTCCCCATGACCGCCCCCATCAAACGGCCACCGGTCAAGCCGGTTTCTAGGGCTATTTTGGCCACTTCCTCGGCTACCTCTCCTTCGCTCATCATCTGAGGTAAATACCCTTCGATCACCCCCAATTCATATTTTTCTTCCTCGGCTCTCTCCGGCGAACCAACCTTGACGTAGATTTCTATTGAGTCTTTTCTTTTCTTAGCTTCCTTCATCAGCACACGAACCACCTCTTCGTCCGGTAGCTTGTCCTGAGTATCGCCGAAGGATTCACCGCCTTTAAAGTCGACCTGAGCATAAGACAGCTCCGAAGCTATTAACTTCAGTACTCCCACCAAACGAGACTCTCCCGCCTTTTGGGCAGTGGTTAAATCGGACTTTATCTTTGAATACAGCATAACTCACTTAGTTATACCAGCATTACGCTTGTTCCGTCTTCGAATACGAGCGGAAGCCTTGCGTAGCTCGGTCATCTTGATATTCTTTACTTTGGATGGTTTGAGGAATCCGGACATACCAACCGCCCGGACCTTATCCAGTCCCTGATCTTCATAAGTTAGCTTTTTGAACTCACTTATAAGCTGTTGTGTACTTTGTCCTTGTTTTCTTTTTGCTACTAGTGCCACGAAAAATGCACCTCTCTTTCTAAAAATTTGACTACTTTATTAAACGCCACCTTTAAGTCGTACCACCGGGTTCGGTCTTGCTTCCACCCATCACATGAACGTGTTCATGCTCAAAATGGTTGTAACCTGCCCCATTGTTTACCAGTTTGTACCCGGTTTTATCGAGTCCCAGCTGGCGTACCACCTCAAAAACAGCTGCCATCATTTTACCCCAGAACTCCCCATTTTTATAGGGGCTACTTGCTCCGCCAACGGCGGGGGTGGCAACCTCTTGTTTCCTAATATGGGACTTGGGCATCACCAGCACATGTGTCGGTGCCACCGGATACTTATTCTGTATACAGAGAAACTCCTCATTTTCCCAAACCTTCTCGCTCGACTCCTCCCCCGCCACAATCTTGCAAAATAAACAATTAGGATCTTTCATCTTTAGTCATTATAAACTTTAAACAGTTTCCAAGATACTTCTCAAGGCCACGACTAGTACATGCCTACACATGTTTTTCATGTTTGGATAGCTCTTTTCTTATTTCGTCCACTCTATCAGCAAGCTCCTTTCTCAAAGAATCCCTCGTATGATCGTTCTTCATGCTTTCTGGTATCCGCCTCAAAGTTCCCAAATCCTTCACCAAAACCCTCCATTCACCGGTTGGTTTAACTAGCACGGTAAATTCTTCATCAGAATCCGGAAGTAATACACCATTTTTCCAAGCAATGTCAAAAATCCTTTTTACTTCCTGTTTTATCAAAGTCGGATCAATGTTTAAAAACAATTTTTCCTCTTCGGTTAAGTGACCGGTTTCATCTCGCTTCCACTTACTCGACTCACTCCACCAATATGTATCTTTACCAATGAACTGGCCTCCATCTACCATCATATTACCCATTAGCACCCTATCGTCGTCAACCACCCTCATACTCGATATCACAGGGATTCCAATAGATTTCAGAAACTTCCATCTTTCCAAGTACCGCTCGGCATATGACTGATCACGGCTTTCATTTCCAAACAAGTCATACACATAATCCAGATCTGCAATCTTCACCACAGTCGAGATTTGATGCCCAGAGGGTTCGCCGTTAGCTCGTAATGGTTTAAAAATCGCCTTGGATTTTCTATATGCACCAGTTAGCCCCTCCACACTCAGATTCGTTGCCTTCAATTGAACTCCGTCCGCATTACCCTTTTTGAGAACCACGATTTCTCCTTGCTCGACGGCATGACTAACCGTCATGGTCTAATGAGCTTAATGACATCTCTCACAGTAATCAGTACCATAAGACCAATTAAGAAAAACATACCCACGGTGTGCACGTAACCCTCAATTCGGTTCTTGAGCCTTTTCCCAATGATTTTTTCGATACCAAGAAAAAACACCCTCCCGCCATCCAAAGCCGGAAAAGGCATGATATTTAAAATAGCCAGATTGATAGAAAGAATGGCCATAAACTGCAAAGTTGCAACCCAACCCACTTTGTAGACTTGTTTACTGACCTGATAGATTCCAATTGGTCCGGCTACGTCTTTTGGCACACCTTTACCCGTTAAAATTCCCCACAATAGTTTCCCCAAACTCACGGTAATTTCTTTTCCCCACGCCCAAGACTCTGTCACTCCCACCACTACCCCTCTAAACGGTCTCTGCCAGATTGGGTACATCTTCATCTCCACGTCGGACAAGGCTACACCCAAAGCCCCTTCACCTTGAGGAGGAGTGAGTCTCGGAACAATCTTCACTATTTGTTCCTTTCCTTCCTTCGTTACCAAAGTCAGCTCTATTTCTTTTCCTTTAAGTGGATCAATCTGCTGAATAAATCCCGACACCCCCGAGAAAACTACTTCATTATTTTCAAAGGTAACTTTAGTTATTTGGCTCTCTGTCATTATCCCCACCTTCTCAGCCGGAGTATTCTTACCTACTTCCACAATGATTACTTTATCCGTCTTTGTTGGAATTCCCAGATATGTATAGACGATACCGAAAGCAAAAACTCCCAGCAAAAAGTTCATAATTACCCCCGCCGTCAAGACTCCGGCCCTTTGCCAAATCGGCTTATTAAAAAAAGCTTCCGATGAACCGGCTTGGGCCGGATCATCCATATCTTCTCCAAAAAGTTTAACAAAGCCTCCAATGGGCAACCAATTCAAGCTGAACAGCGTCCCTTTGTTGGTAAAAAGTTTTTTGGCTCTAGGAGGCAAGCCAATTCCAAATTCCTCCACTCGCATCTTAAATAAGCGAGCCATGATAAAGTGTCCAAACTCATGAACCAAGACCAACACCGAAAGCATCAAGACGAAAACAACAATTTGCATTCTCTTATCTTAACAACAAAGTTGATATACTGAAAGTAATGATTTCCGACAACGACATCAAAAAACTCAAATCAGTTTTTGCCACCAAAGAAGATCTGGACGAATCTGAAGCCAGAACAGCCGTAGGTTTTACTGACGTTCAAAGACAACTCAACACTCTAAAAGTCAGTGTGTCTAGTCTAGAGAAAGGTCAGGAAGAATTAAAAGCTGGTCAGGTTGAGTTAAAAGAAGATGTTAAAGAGATACAGCAACAGCTATATGGAATGGAACACAACATTATTCGTGCCATAAACAGTCAAAAAGATGAAACTGAGATCTTGAAAAAACGTGTCACCAAGTTAGAAAAACTCACCCTCTCCAATTAATTATCGTCATTGCGAAGACGATCATACCGCCATAATTTCGTCCTCTTTGGCACGGCACATGGCGTCTATTTTCTCATTGAATTCTCCGGTAATTTTGTCCAAGTCCGCCAGGAGCATAAAAATATCATCTTCCGAAACTGTTTTCATTTCTTTTAGAACATCAATCTTGTCTTTGACATCTTGTCTTGCCTGCCTAAGCATTACTTTCCCCGACTCTGTCTTTTGTTTCAATAGTTTGACAAAATCAAGTCTTCTTTCTTGAGTCAGCGACGGAACCACAATCCGGATCATATCTCCAGAAACTGCCGGAGATAATTGCAACTCACTATCACTGATCGCCTTTTCGATCGCCCCCATCAAGCTTCTGTCAAAGGGGGTCACAATCAACATGTTTGTGTCCGGAGCGGCAATAGTAGCCACCTCTACCAGTCTCATGCGAGTGCCATATGCCGGCACAGAGACACCCTCCACCATATCCGGCTTAGCCCTACCCACTCTCACCGTCGAGAAATCCTCCTCGACCACCTCGATCACTTTCGCAAACTTCTGTCTTAATAACTGAATCAATTCGTGTTCTAACATATGTTTTTATTCTAGCACTAGAACAGGGACTATTTCCCCATTTCCAATTTTCTTTTCTCGAATTTTCCCCCTTCATCTTCCGCATTTGCCACAACATCTTCAGTCACGGTACGAAACGGATTTGGTTTAAGATCTGCTGCATCTACGGTTCGAAAAACTTGGGTAGACCCAGACTCAGAAGAAACCGGCGTCGCCGGCGCTTTAGCTGCACTCTTTGCCTTTTGTCTTGATTCATTCGCTTTTGCTGCCTGTTGAGCGACCATGTCCCTCATGGCTTGTTCCGGGTCTTTTTCCATATCTCTAAATTTACCACACTTCCAACCAAACTATTCTTCGCCTAGCTTGAATCTGGCAAATCTGATCACCCGGATATTCTCACCAGTTTTGGCAATAAGTTCTTTGACCAAGTCATCGATGGTCTTGCCGCCATCGCGAATATATTCTTGTTTTAGAAGTTCTTCAACGCTGGCCGGACTCATGGAAACAATTTGTAAGGCGATTTCTTTGCAGAGCACTTCGAACTCGGGCGTCTTGGCGACAAAATCCGTCTCGCAAGCCACCTCCACCATAGAAGCGGCAGAGCCACCTCCATGTGTGTAGCAATACACCCTACCGCTTCGCACCTCACGGGCAGACTTTCCTTCAGCCTTTGCCAAACCCTTAGCTCGGATAATTTCCACGGCTTTGTCCATGTCCCCATTAGTTTCTTCTAGAGCTTTTTTGGCATCCATAATACCAGCACCAGTTATCTCTCGTAGTTCCTTAATTTTATCCATCATAGTTTTTACTTAATTATTACTTTTTATTGTCTTGAGTTCTTGGTTCCTTGAGTTCTTGAATTCTTTTCATACCATTCTCTATCGCCTGTCCCAAGACTCTTACCATTATCTCCAAAGCCTTAGCCGAATCATCGTTCATGGGGATCAAGTAATCAACCTTATCTGGGTTAGCGTTTGAATCAACCAAACCAATCACCGTCACGCCACGATTCGATGCTTCTTTGACAGCCAATTTTTCCTTATGAGTATCGAAGACAACTACGACTTCCGGTGCTTCTTTAAGGGTAGCAATACCACCTACGATTCTTTCCAACTTAGTAATTTCTTTATCAAAAAGAAGCTGTTCTTTCTTGGTATATTTCTTTAGTTGACCGGTTTCCCTTCTTTGCTTCAGTGAGTTCAATCTATCCAAGGTTAGTTTCAACTGCTTCCAGTTGGTAATGAGACCCCCCATCCAACGCTGATTGATGTAAGGAATATCTAGTCTCTTGCCTTCCTCCTCAACCATCAGTTTGACCTGTCTCTTGGTTCCCACAAGCACAATTCTTTTCCCTGCTATGGTCAGATCTGTCAGTGCCTTTGTCGATTCGGTAATACCGGCTATAGTTTTTTCCAAATCAAAGATATGAATCCCGTTTTTCTCACCCCAAAGGTACTTCTTCATTTTGGGATTCCATTTTTTCACCACATGTCCAAAGTGAGCCCCGGCTTCAAAAAGCTCTTCGACCGTGGTGGCCGCATTAGGCGCTTCTTTCTTAACTTTCTCGGTTTTTACTTCCACAGTGGTCTCAACTGCTTCGACTTTGGCTTCATCAGCCACGACGATTTCAGGTTTCTCCACCTCTTTGGCTACCTTTTTCGCAGGAACTTTCTTAACCACCTTCTTTTCGGCCTTCACTACAGGAACTTTCTTGACCACCGGCTTCTTCTCAGAAACACCCTTTTTAACAACCTTTTTGACCTCTTTTTTGGTCGTGGTCACGACTTTTTTTTCTTCGGCTTTATTAGCCATATATTTTCATCTCTTTTAATCCTCATGGCCTTTCAGAGATTCGCCATGGGACAAACTATTAATTAATCTGTGGCCATTCTACCACAAACTTGACTTTTGGGCGTACATATCTTATAGTATCAGTACTTCACTTTGACTCAAGGAGATAAATGATGGAACCTAACGGGCGAAAGTGTATTCTATATCGACAAACAAAGATCTATCTTGGTTTTGTGATAGTTCTTATAATCATATTTATCGGCATCTTCGTAGTCCTACCGGCATCTAGTTCGACTGCTGGTTTTCTCGGTTTCGTTGATGCAATTGTTTTTGTTTTCGCCACTGTCATCTGGGCATCCTTGGGCGGAAACGATCCAAATGGCCCAGAGGGACACAACAGCCGTTAGTGCAAACTCCCCTATCCTACGGGGGAGTTTTTTTATCTCCTCATTCACACCTCACACCAAGAACTAATAACAAACAACGAACAACTCCCTCTAAGCATCCGCCAGATTCTCGTACAAAGAAACTATCGTCATGGGACCCACTCCTCCAGGCACCGGGGTAATAATCGAAGCTTTTGCAATTGCCTCGACGGAAAAGTCCCCCTTGGGAAATCCTAAGTCAATCCCGGTAAAGCCATCCATCACCATATTTTCTTTGACCAATCCTCCCTCGCCTGTAGCACTGATCACTACATCAAAATCCTTCAATTTACTTAGATCATCCCCTTTATCAAATCCTTCAGCCAAGACATTTATATCCCTCAATCTCTTGATTAACCTGCTACCCAGCACTCCTTTGGCCCCCACCACCGCCACCTGGTCATCTTCAGTAATTTTGAAAATATCGATTAGTCTCTCTACCGCGCGAATGGCGGCCGGAATGAACCTACTTTTCGGGTTTAAGCCGTCTACATCCTTGCTTGGGTATATTGAGGACAAAATTTGATCAAGTTCTTCTCTGCTGGCCCCAATTACCGGTAGTTGTACCAAAATCCCGTCTACTGTTTCATCGACGTTTGCCTGTTTTATTCCTTCTCTGAGATCTGACATCTGGGATCTGAAATCTACATACACCATGGCTCCCAACCTCTCCCCCATCTCCCTTTTCAAGCGAACGTAGGTACTTTCCTCACTCCGACCATCACACTGCAAGATCACCAGACTTTTCCCCAGCACACGCTCGCTTTCCTCAAGAAAGGTCGCCATTCGTTCCGCTTCTTTTTTTCCGTCAAATACCACTTTTGCCATGACTCTAAGTATACCAACTGACTAGGTCACGATACATATGGCACTCTGGCCATATATCTAAATGAGATTAAGATGGACTCTTCCAATCCTTAAACATGAAGCGTATCGTCGCTTCATGAAAACTGTTAACAACTCTCTTGCCTTCTGCAACAGCGATGTCGCTCAGTTCAGATTTCGATGCCTCCAGATTCTGAAAAAGCAAGGATACAATGGAGTTAAGCTAGCCTTTCCTTCTGTCGGCAGACGAACAGTCTACCGTTGGCAAGCAAAGTATATTGAGTCCGGAATGAGACTTACGAGCCTCATTCCCAAATCTACAAAACCACATACGTGTAGGCAAATGAATATTCCAGCTAAAGTGTTTAGTTTCATTAAGGCCATGAGAGAACAGCACCCAAATCTCTCAAAGTACAAGGTAAAGATATTTTTGGACGAGTTCTGTAAAGAACAGGACGTCCCTGTTCGTTCCGACTCTTGGATTGGTAAAGTCATTAATCGAAATGCCTTTTTCTTTAACACCAGAAAGCCTGTGAAGAAACACCGGAAGTCAAACAAGGCTAAATTACGTGTGTTCAGGTGTCCCAAAGAAGCTGATATCTCCCTTGGATATCTTCAGGTGGACGGAGTTCGGGTGGTCTGGGAAGGACAATCTCTTTACTTCCTTTGTGCCGTAGAGTTAAAAAGCAGACAGGCGTACGTGGAAAGAGTTTCTTCGCTCTCCAGCATGAAAGCCAAGTTGTTTCTAGAAAGAATCCTTAGAGAAGTTTCCTACCCAATTCACACCATCCAAACTGACAATGGTTCTGAGTTTGCCAAGTACTTTGATGAGGCCTTAGACGAACTCTCCATCACCCACAAGTGGTCGCTACCACACTCTCCTAAGGTGAATGGCTACGTGGAAAGATTTAATGGTGTCATTCAGGCAGAGTTCATTGATTACCATGTTGATCTGGGAGTAATCGACAAACTTCTCTTTGACCAGAAACTTTCAGATTGGATGATCTGGTACAACACCAAGAGACCACACCACTCTCTAGGCTTGAAAACACCCCAATATCGCCTGCTACAATTGCAACAACAGATTACTAACCCTCAGAGTGCCAAATGTGTGTGACCAGGACACAGACCTTGACTTATAACATAAAAGGTGCTATTATGCACCTCAAGAACATTAAACCCCACCCACAGAATTCGAAAGGAGGACCATGGATCAAATTCATGCCTTTACGCAAATACTGCTTGCCTTGGCGGAAAATTGCCACCTGACTAAATATCAGATCAGAGTCGCCACCGCGGCATCTTCTCACCTAGAAATTTTGGAGAAAGAAGCCACAGTAGAGAATCTGGTGAGTTTTCTGAAGGCATTCGCCAAAGACCTCACGAATCCATGTACAATTGACCGCAAGAATGCCGTTTCCAGAACTCAGCGACGCATCAGTCGTTGCCTACGAATGGCCGAGGACCAAAAAAACCGCTGGGAAAATTCCTCGGATCTTGAACTGTTTGTCTATTTCTGGACAAACAGAGATCAAAACTCCCTCAGGGAAATAGCGAACGAAACCCCGGAGACCGTACTAAGTCTCGTTCTGTCTGTTCCCTCGGTGCTCAACTTCCCTCGTCACAACTAAGACAAACCGCCCAAGAGGGCGGTTTTTTGTGCTAAAAACAGATTGTTCCACTTAAGATCAATGGTCCGTTCCAAATGAGATGAGTTATTTTTTCACCCACACCTTTATTCCCCCATGAAAGTCAATTTCTCTATCTAGCTTCATCCCTGCTTCAATAGCATCATTGTCCAAATCAAAATGAGATGCAATAAATACCCCATCCTTTGGTAATACCCGCGCTACATGTCGAAGCACTCTTCTCACATATTCACAGTTCTTCCCAACCAGCTCACTACACAAAAACCCATTTGACATCACATTTGTCTGGGTCGAATACTTGCTAACAAACCCCAACACCTCTTCCTCCACCCTCTCCACTTGAACTCCACAAACGACTTCCTCTCCCTTAACACACTCGATATCCACCCCTTCATATCTGGAAATACCAAATTTCTGAATAAACAGCTTTGCCGTATCAGAAGGTCTCCATCCACTTCCGGCACCCAAATCTAACAAAGGTTTGCCTTTTAGTATCAATCTTAAATACTCTTTGTTCTTTCCTGACAAATGGCGATATTTATCCACAAAAGTCACAGTTGCCAGGGCTACGGACAGCTCTTCTACGTATCCGACAAACCACGACTCCCATATTTCTTTTGTCATTTGAGACAATTCAAAATCTGATTGGTGCACAGATATTCTCTCTTTCTTTTCATAACTCATAATCTAATTATAACTCATACTTCTACCAAATTCTAAGCCTAAAACAGCCATAGACACCTTCCACAGTTGACTAAATTAGCTTCCCATAGTAAAATGTTCCAGCTCAAACATGCCTACAAAAATTACTCTACCTAGCTATATTCCCAGCCTCTCCCTCCCCCGTCAAATCCTTGCCGGCAAGCTTTTTGCGCACGAATGGTTCCAGAATACCAATTCTGACATCCAAAAGGAGATCCTGGACTTACCGGAAGACTATCAAGGCTTTCTGGAAGATCTAGCCTCCAGACCCGATGAAATCGGTGAGCTTGACGTTCTCAAGATGATCAAATTGGGCTATGGCAATTACCTCATTCTCCCGGTCTTCGAAGTTAGGTCAAACATTACCAATCAGATCTTCCATTTTGAATATGCTTCCTGGAAAACGGGTTCTCATCCCGGCGCTAGAGGCATCATTTTCTTGGAGACAGAGGGTAGGATCTCCCATTTCATTGTGAGCAAAACGCACAAATTTTCCACCGCTAGTGAGGCCTACGATTCCATTGGAGGGCTTTATTTACACATCTTCGACAACAAGGTTCAAAACCTGCCCAAGAAGATCGAACATGAAATCCGTTTTCACTTAGGAATGGATCGTTTAGAATTCAAGAAGGTGTTCAATCTTGGATCCGCACATCCCGATTATGGAATGACCAACAATACTTCTGATCTTTTTGCCGCCATTGTCGATATTTCCCATCTACCCAATCTAGTCACCAAAGAGGATTTTCGTCTTACTCACAAGCCTGTCGGATTTGAGTTAAAAATCGTCCCTATTTCTGAGTTTATGAACTATTTAAATATAATAGAGGATAACTATTTCCTTAGTGCCGCCGCTAGGATATTGGCCAGCAAAGAGATAGATTTGGGTATATAAAACTCATAATACTAGTATTCAGCCTTTGAGCAAATCGCTATAGGTTTTGCGTTTTATACGCACGATTCCTATAATACTCACAGACTTACAAGGTTCGACCTTAATAAACCAAACATTCCCCCAGCGCTCCCACAAGTGGCGCAGTCGAACCCTTCCCGCCTCTTCCCCCTTTTTATACCGTTAACCCGGTTTCATTCCTATCGTCTCCCGCCATAGGCGGGACTCACCCCACCTACACCTTTTAGGAGGTATACCCATGTTTCTTCAAAGAATCGGTTCGTTCCTGCTCGCTTTGTGGGCAAGCTTTTTGCGCCTTTTCTCCCCTAGATCCACCCCAAACCAGACCGAAACCACTAAGGAGGTTGCCATGTCTGAAAAGAAAGATTTCTATACCGTCGAAGAGCTGAAAGTGAAGTTACTTGATCGAGACTTCCAGCTCATGATCCACAACTGGGTTCAAAAGACTCTCCGTCCTCTCGAAAACGATGCCGAATACGAGCGTCTCTGCGCCATGGAAGAATTTGTTCCAACCCCTGAAATTATGACTGCCATTTACGCGGCCCTGCGTCCCTATCATGGTGGCGGCGTCGGTCATGAATTCGGCGGCGGGCACTCCTGGCGCGATTTCCTTGATGGCCTCGCCATCATTGCTCACGATCCCACGCTGAAGACTGCCTACCCCAATGACGTGTTCGCCGGACTTCTGGGTGACTTTATGCACGATTTTGGCAATGTAGCCAAACCTCGTTACGAAGACAATCTTTGGGAAGAGGGCCATGCTGAAGTGGGAGCCTGGCAAGCCTATCAGGTTCTTCAAGATTTGCTCCCCGAACACATTCTGCTTTTAATGGCTTACGCTATTGCCGCCCACACTCATAAATTGGGTCCGGTGACCTGTGACAACGGCTATGTTCGTGAAGTTTGGAACGATCGCATGTTCTACAACATGGGTCATCCGGTTCGCGTGGCTGTCTGGTTGACCCGTTTTGCGGATCGTCTGGATACCAATGGCGTCACCTTGTTTGCCCGCCACATCCCGGCCAACATCGAAGGTAGTTTTTATGGCGGCAAAGATTTCTCAGCCGCCGCCTTCTACGAGCTGGACGGCAAAGCTCTGGCAGTCATGGTTAAGCCGACAGTGGTCAAAGACGGCAATGCTCCCTCAACTTTGATGCACATCGGGAACTTCGCCAATAGTAGCTTCAAGTTCGGAGCATACTCTCAGCACGACGCCCGTTTCCCCTCTATGGAGCGCCTCATGGCTTACAAAGCTAATCAGGGTCTCCGTCTAGTCGAAGTGGTCAATCAGTCGATCGGCGAGGCACAGCCGCAAGCCACCCTCTCCACACTCGACTTATTCTGGAACTTCCTCTGTCGTGTCTCCTGCTTCGAATCCATCGAAGAGACCCGTCCTATCTTCCTGCACATTTGGGGTGAACTGACTCCTGAGGAGCAAGAAAGGTGGCGCATCGGCCTCGAATTCGCCAACGAAGCATACGATCAATGGCTTCGCCTGCTCTACGTCGAAATCGAGTCGTCGGACCACCCCATGGTGGTTGCTTGTAAGCACCTGCTCCCCGAGTTAAAAACCAACCTCGGCGTCGAGTAAGTCGCTGTCATTTATCTTCACCGCCCCCGTGAGGGGGCGGTGGACTCTTTTCAAGAAGGAGAAAAATGGCTCCGTATAATTTTGATGATGTTTTTGAGAAATTTCAACACCTTTTATCTGTTTTAAAAGCAGAAGGTGTCGAAATTGTTCCTGTTCTGCGCAAGAACGAGTTCTACAAACCCGGCTATCACGGACGCGAACAAAGGAGATACGACGAGGCCTTTCTCTGCCTTATGCTCAAGGGTGAGTCTCCTGCGATCTGCTATTTGGAGACTGCCACTTTCGGTCCCGGATCACAAGTTCAAAAACTTGCCGGAAATACAGAAGACGCTGATCTCCAAAAGATCACCTTGCTTACGACTGAGAAATTCAAACAAGCTCTCAGCGGCGGAATGTTCTTCCCTACACGTCTGCCTGAACCATCTAAGTTCGACATGCAAGAAAAAAGCCGTGCCCGCAACACGATTTTTTCTGCAATCCAAACCCTCTACAACTTTGTCCAATATAAAAAATTGGCCAAGATCTATATGGAAGGATAAAACATGGACACTGTTTTAATCAAAATCAACAAACTTTTGTACCCCTACATTCTCGGATATTGGTCCGAGAATAATGGTGGCGGAGTCATTGTCACCAACACAAGTTGCACTCAGATGCGTGGCTTTGGTGCTCGCAAATGGTCCCCTTTCGTCGAAGCCCCCATTAGTTCCTACAACACTCGCCTGGAACCAGCCATCGAAAATCACCTCTCCGACGAAGTTCTCAAATCTTTCCTGAATAAAGAGAGAATCGTAAACGTCGAGATGGCGCTTCAGATTCAGGAACTCGTCAAGCCCTATTTCCTCGCTCTCCACGGCGACCTGCAAGGTCAGTATCACTACTGCCTGACCGCAAAGGATCCGATGACCACAACCGGAAAGCAAAAAGTCGCCTATCTCTTCCCTGGTACGCAATACGATCTTTACGACTTCGTACCGGACACCGACGATGCGTGGGCTTCACCCATGGTCGGTGGTTCGCTCGGTTGGCTTGCCGGTCTCGATTCAGAAAAAACCATTGCTGGTATCACCACCGCCAAGAAACGTTTGGCATAGTTACATTTCACCGCCCCCTCACGGGGGCGGTTTTTTCTTTTCAAAGGAAACAATGTCTAAATCACCCATCCCCGCCAAACGACGGGGTTTTATTTTATTATTTTGCCTCTGACGGATTTTGATATTCGATTATGTCTGATAGCCCTAATCGGCAAAGAAAATTTAAACGTGGTCCCCTTCCCCTCAATGCTCTCAAACCAGATTCTACCTCCGGAAGACTCAACTATAGTTTTTGCAAGATACAACCCCAAACCACTTCCCTCAGTCTCTTTCTTAAGAGCATTACTCCCCCTAAAGAACTTGTCTGCTATTCTCTTTTGTTCTTCCTTGGGAATCCCTATCCCGTTATCTTTCACTTCGGTAATTACATTATTACCCTTAACATAAACCTTAACCACAATTTTTCCTCCTTCATTTGTATATTTCAATGCATTAGTTATCAGGTTCAAGTAAACGTGTTTTATGAGGCTCGCATCTACGACTACTTCCGGCACATTTTTGTCAATCGTATATTGTAATATTTTGTTTTCACCTGTAATATTGACTTTCATATCACCCATAATCACTTCCACCAACTTTCTCAAATTCGTCGGTTTCGCCGATACAATTATTTTTCCGGATTCAATCCTACTTACGTTTAATAGTGCGTTTACAAGCTGGATTTCCCTCTCATTCGATTCATTAATTTTCAAAACATATTTTTCTTGCATTTTGGTAAGTTTGCCGGCATCCCCATCAATAAGCATTTCTCCAAACCATTTTGCGGCAGATAAAGGTGTTCGCAGTTGATGGCTGGCCAACGAGATAAACTCTGTCTTCATTCTTTCAACTGCCTTCATTCTACTTATATCCCTCTCGATCCCCACAAAAAATAACAATTCTCCCTTTTCATCCAATATCGGCGAAACATGCAGCTCTGCTTCGTAAAGTTCTCCGCTTTTCCGCCGATTGGTCAGTTCTCCCCAAAAAGGCTTCTTGTCATACTTTATCGTTTTCCAAAATTTGTCGTAGAAATCCTTCGGCATTTGGGAGCCCCACAACGACGGTCGTTTGCCAATCATCTCTTCTAACGAATACCCCGTGATCATGGAAGCCGCCCTGTTGGCGTAGGTAATCACCCCCTCCGGATCTGTAATCACTACATGATCAGAAACACCGTCTACCACCTGCTTAAATTTCCTCAAATCTTTAGTTACCAAGCTAGCTATTTCTAGAGCACGTTTTCTAGAAGAGAGTATCGCAAACACACTCGCTATCCAAAGCAAATTTATTAGAACGATGATTATCAGGCATATCCAAAAAATGTTCTCATCAAAAGGGGTCAAGTGAAATATTTTATCTGACTCCAATACAATCTTAAACTTACGGTTCAGTATTCCGAAATCTCTTGATATAGCTGTGATTGGATCCACCATTAATGATCCAGACTCAAGCACCTTCTCACCGCTATCATAAATAGAATACCTTATACCGGGTAATCTAATGCCATTCCCGACCAATGATTTTGATTCTATCCAGACACCCATAAAACCCAGCAAATAGTTTTCCCGTAGCTCAGGGGAAATATTCTCAATTTCGGCGACACTATAAACTGGAAGCATCAATTCGTATCCCATCTTCTTACTGCTAGGTATGACCAAGTTTAAGTGAGTCAGTTCAGAGATGGTTGGTTCATTGGTTAGAGTCGCCGACTTAAAGGCCGTCATCGTTCTCTCCGAATATTGAAAATCAAATCCCAAAAATAAACTCACATCCGCATCATTGGTACGAAGATGTCTGACAGGGAAAGCTGTCTCACTTTCTGTTTTTGGGAACACTGAATAGTTTTTATATCTATAATCCCCGGTATCTCTCATCGTTTTTTCAAACTTCGGCAAGTCATCACGCCTAACTTTTTCTATGTAGGCAGCCGAAAATATATTCAGACGTGCCTGTTCCGAGCTGAAAGCGGTAAAATAATCTTCCCATCTCGACGTATCCCCCTTATCCAATTTAAATAGTCCCCTCAGATCAAACAATATGTCAATTCCTTCATCCGTTTTGTTTACTATTGATGTAATAATATTTTCTAAATGTCTATTCAATTCCACATTTCTTTTCTCAACCAAAGATTTATTTACATAAATCAAAAAGAGAATTGAACCTCCAAATAAAATGAGTGTTGTCAAAACAAGCAAGGAAATTCTGAGCCTTTCTTTAATTTTCATAAGACCTACATCGTTTCCTTTACTATCACCGCCCGTATTTCTTCTTCGATCTTATTCAAGTCAACATCTGTCTTCATAAAACACCTCGCCGCCCCCATCTGAGTCACTCGCTCCATCGAGTCGGGAAGATTGGTAATCACAATTACCGGAATATCGGCCGTTTTTTCGTTTTTTTTAATTTCCGTCAAAACATCCAGACCGTTGAACCTACCGGGTAGGTATATATCCAAAAGTATCACGTCAGGTTTGAACGAGTCTGCCATTTTTACACCCGTCTCCCCGTCGGTAGCTACCCGAATGTCGAATTTTTCCTCAAACTTTCTTCTGTACGCTTCATCAAGCAGTAAATCATCTTCTACAATGAGTAATTTTGTCATATAAACAAATATAACACAGGAACATATGTGTAACTATAGTTACTCAAGTAAGTACACTCCCAATTCCCTCTACTTTCTTTTCAGTACCCTCTTTGGATCGAGATTTAACAGTTTCAGTCCCTCCAACATCATAAGAGCGTCATGCATATACTCAGTTTCTTCGGCATTGGCAGTAGCGAAAGCATTGTAGTCCTTAGGCCCTCGTCCAGGCATAAAGATTATTGCTTGACCGGGGTTTGCTCCCACCTTTACATTACCCTTGCCCCCAGTGTCATCTGCTCCGGCCCACCATCCTGGTGCTATTAGTTTTGGATACTTAGTTTCGGGATTACTGCGATCAAAGATTGTCATCGTTCCGGCACTCATGTGTCCACCGGCCACAAATCCGGGTTTTTCCTGTAAGTACAAGTCATAGATTCGACTCAAACCCCATTCCGGGCGAGCCTTAGACCCGTGATTTTCCAGCTTGTCAGCCAACACTCCCGTGTAAAGTGTTTTTGGACCTCTAACTGGACCGATAGAAAGCTTAAGTAGCGAAAGATGGTGGATCAGCGGAACTTTAGTTTCTCTTGCAAGGTACGACGCCGGAGCTATTCCAAGGTGTTCCGGACCTTTACCAACCTTGTTCTTCCAATCACCTTGTCTTAGCGATTCATCCATCATAATGGCCAATGTCTGCCTGGAGTCCCCGTACTCACCTTTAAGCAACTCAACAAGCTTATCCAGCACATCCACCCTATTTGGTAGCTTACCGGCACTCTTGTCAATCATGTTACGAAGAGAAATCATCAGTGCGTGGGGATTGTCCGCCATATTTTTTACAAATTTACTTAGATCCTTGAACCCTTCAATACTGCTGCTCGCTCCAATTCTCGCATTTGCCAGCAAGTTCAATGCAATTGGTAGCTGAGTTTCAATCTCAAATGCTAGTGTATCGTATGGAACAACCATCTCCATTCCGGTAAACTGATTTTTGATCGTCTCCCCACCGATGACTATCTTATCTAGAGGTTTTGATTCTTTATACCGAGGAGCCAATCTACTATAAGGAGGCAAATAAGATATTTTTGGAGTCGGCTCTTTTTTGTGAATTCTCTCTAGCAGTTCTTCTCTCAATCCCTGAGCTTCTGCACGGTTTAAAAGTGTCAGGGCTTCATGGGAAACTTCCCCTTCTTCGAGTGAAGCAAAAGGAATGTTTATGTCTTTTCTTCTCCCTCTAGGCGGGACGATATTGACACCCTGACCTGATGGCTCGGAAAGAGAGGCTCCTAGTCGAATTCCAAAAAGATCCCTTGGTTTGTTCGGATTTGATCCCTTGGCGGTTCCGGCGGAAATATAATAGGTAGTCGAGTCGGCTCCGGCATAGAACTCTTGAGCTACCGCCATTCGGTGGATGTGAGCCGCTGCGGAACCTTTTGGCCTCATACTCTGGCTTGTTTTTTGCATCACCTCCCGTTGACCTGTTAGTTCATCATCAGCACTTGCTTTTGGTGGATTGTGCCATACCTTTGTCGTATGTTCGTAACCATTTTGGAATTTGAGGGTCAGGTCTCCCCCGTTGATAATAATCGGAATATCAAGTCCGCCGGCCATCGATATCCAAGGATTGATGGTCGTTGCATCAGCAATCCACCCGGGATGACCCCAATACTCCGAAACCATTCCCACAATTTTCCCTTTTTTAGCCAATGGTTCCAAAAACATTATTCTCAGGAACTCGATCTGTTGCTGGACATTAATAGGCGTTTTTGCCGCATTCGTACTTAAATACTTGCCAACCAAACCTTCTATTTCGTCACCAGCTAATATTACAAACACATTATCATTTTCCAGAATGTAATCTCTTATTCTCTCCATTTCATCTAGATCCCCGGCTATACTCCCAAGGTGTAAATCAGACCAAACAATCACTTGAACTGGTTCATTATTTGGATTATTCTCAATTTTTCTTACTACTTTATCTCTCCCCATAGCATCCATTTCAAGTCTTTGAAGCCTTTCCATTGCTTCTTTAAAGTCCCTCACTCTAGCATCCTCAGATCTGAATTCAGGAAATGACTTAACCGTCTTAAGAGCTCCTGTTTGTTCAATTTTGGGCATTGTTTGTTTTTTATGTAGTTAATAAAAACCAACTCTCTTATACCGTGATTATACCCCAATATACAGGAAATCAAGATCACAAAAATCTGTCCCATATTTTGTGAAATATCCATCACTTCAGCCTCAAAATAGCCATTTTCGCCATTTGGTTGCCAGCAGATAATATCGCCCAGATCAGTGACTAGATAGAAAGTTCTTAATTATCTCTTCAACTTGCTCCGAACCTTCCGCCGTCATTAGGCTTTTTCTGAGGCCGGTTGATCCTTCAAATCCCCGGATATAACCGGCCAAATGTTTTCTCATTGGGAAAAATTGGAAATTACCAAAGTCATTCCTGGCTTGACCAGGAATCCATCCAATTAGTTCCTTGTTCTGTTTTGCAAATTTAAACATCTCTTCAAATTTATATGCATGTTCCACTGCCACTAACAACTTTTCTTCAATTGTTGGGATATATCCGTCCTTTCGGAGCATCCAAGGATTTCCAATCGCTTCTCTTCCGATCAAAACTCCATCCATTTCCCCCGTCAAATCCACCCCCTCCCCCGTTTTCACCACTACTCCCCATTTTTCATTCCCCGCACCAGGCACCAATAACTTCGCACCAAGAACTCTTCCTATGTCCCCATTCCCCAAAAACTTCGCCCCACTCTCCATGATTATTTCCCCAGCCGTTAGAAGTACCTCCCAATCAGCCTCACCGGAGTATAGTTGCTTAAAGGTTCTACCGTGCATTGCCACCGCCGGAAGTTCCTGAGATGCCAAAAACTCCCACCAAGACTTATCCGGTTTAGAACTCCCGATTCTTGTCTTCACACTCACCGGAATCTGATATCTGACATCTGAAATCTGAGATCTCACGCCAAGGCGTGTCGCCTCTATTACCGCCCTAGCCCTCCCCTGATCGCGAATTAATCCCGCTCCGCCACCCCTTTTTTCCAGTCCCGGAGACGGACAACCCATATTTATGTCAATTCCGTCAAATCCCATTTCGCAAACGATCTTTGCTGCCTCAAAAAAGGAGTCCGGGTCACTACCAAACAGCTGAGCAATTACCGGCCTCTCGCTTTCGTCAAAGATCAGATCTTTCCATATTTTATTATCCGTTTCGCCTCTTTTTTTGATCCTCCACAAACCCTCCGCGCTGACAAACTCGGTATAGATTACGTCCGCCTTGCCGTACTTTTTGGAAATATAACGCATTGGAGCATCGGTTACCCCATCCATCGGCGATAACCCCACAATCGGATAATTAAGTTCGTCCCAAAAACCTTTCTGCATCCATATATTTTACCCTACTCGCTTGCCTTTACCGCCAACATCCAATGATCATAGATTTCGCCCTCAATCCCTTTATCTTTCCATCTTTTGTCGAAATCTTCTCTTGTTCGAAAGATTACCCCAATACCCTCTCCAATGTCATCCTCCTCTTGAACCGACGGATCAATGAACCAAACATTTTTCTCGTCAACGTTAAAAACCACGGAATAGTGCCCACTTTCGAGCGTACCCATCTCCTCTTCTGTCCCCCAAGCTTGATAACATACCAGACAAAAGTATCCGACTGTAAGTACAGCTTCCAAATCCGAAATGCTAGCTCCACTTGTCTCAAAATACTCGATTCCTTCTTCATTCAGCAATTTCTTGATGTTTTTTATCCTTGTACCATTGATCGGATCCACCTCCAATCTTTGATACAAGTCTGTCTTTAGTACCTCCTCCTTTCCAAGCATCAACAATAGATTGCTGACGGCAGCGCCCCCACAATCATAGTTATATCGTTGCATAATCGGTTCAATCCCCGCTGCCCTTTTTCTGCCTTTTCCGGGAGGTTCTTTTTCCAATTTTTGTTTTAAAAATAATAATTCCAAAACCTTATCAAAATACCTCGGCAGACCGGTAACAGGATCTTTAAAAGAATGATCCGCTCCGCTTATCCCGTAGACGGTAATGTTTTCCGTGGCTGCTCCAACTACCTTTCGAACCGCTTCTACATTTCCATATCTATCCTCTTCCCCTTGAAAAATAATGATTTTACTCACGATATTATTCACCCTGGTTGCGCCCGGAATAAATCCCAAAACCACCAGCTCATATTTTTCTTGATCTTTTTTACTCAAACCATTCAAATACTCCGCCGCCACTATTCCTCCAAGCGATTTTCCAATTAATCTGATTTTCTTGTACAAAGAAGCATTACATTTTTCCAGAACTTCTTTCAAAGTGGTGATTTCTTCATCCAGATGACTACTATCTTTTCGTTTTTCATTTCTATCCATAAAAGGAAAATTAAACATCACCACACTTCTTCCAAAATCTTTGGCTGTTTGAAAAGTCTTTTGTATCGATTCGGACGTGTCCATGCCTTTATCGCTTCCATGCAAAATCACATCCAATGCCTCCCTATCTCCGCCATCAAAATATTCCACGTTCAAATCCATACATTACTATATACCAAAAAATATCCTTCTCTGCATTTCACCCGCCCCGAACCAATAACAATGAGCCAATAACCATTAACCTCGTTTTACACCGCCAGCATCCAGTGATCATAGATCACGCCCTTGTGATCCACATCCCTCCACCTACCTTCAAAAATCTCTTTTCGTATTTTCCTGATCCCTTTACCGTACTTTGTTTTCTTTTGGCGCACATATGGGTCAGCCAGCCACAGGTAGTCCTTCTCGACTCCAAACACCACCGAGTAATGTCCGCTTTCCATCCTGTCATAGTATTTTTGAGTCCCCCAAGCCTGATAAACCACCAAACACAGTTTTTGTTTTTTCACCCTATTTTCTATGTCACGCAGATTTGCTCCATGCTTTTCTCGAAAATTTAAGTCCATCTCCTTGAAGAGACCCTTGATTCGTTCGGGGTGGGTTCCGTGCCTTCGAGTGGTCCCCAACCTGCGTTTCAAGGTGTCCTTCCTGGACTTACACCCCAAAGTCCTCAGAATGGTCATCACAGAGGCCAGGCCACACTCATAGCCATTCTCCTGACGGACCGGTCTTACAGGCACAAGTAGTATTTTATCTTTCTTTCTCACCACGCCCCAATTCTAAGCCGACCAAACTCCATTTACAACCGCCATTTTACCCCTGCCTGCCGGTTTACCCGCCGGTAGGAGGGCAGGCAGGCTCAAATACCCCATATTTAGTAGCCCAAAGTCTCACCTGACTGCTTCATTTTTTTCATTTCAACCATCAAGTTATGCTTTCTCTCGTCTATGACATCGTTAAAATGCCCTTCTATCAAAGGTCTGGCACTCGAATTGTCGGAATGTACTTTCAAGATCTCGTCTCCCAAGAACCATTCTGGGTAATTCTGCACAATCCATTCAGCACAGTCTTTTCCCTCCTTCTTACCATCTCCCAAGTCATTGTCGAAGCTCAAGCCTCCCAAAAGAACTCCCTTTTTCATAGCTCTTTTCACCAAGCTCTTCAATTCGCTAAAGTCTGCCACTGGCATCCATCCTTCAGGTGGTCGTCTGTCTGTGGAAGCTTCATCGTTCCACCTATCGTCCAGCCAAATGTATAACTTACCCTCTCTTAGCACTATTTTTTTCCTAATAGCCATATTTGTTTACGAAGGCACTTCATTCTTTAATTGTTTTGTGGGCGCTCTTGGGGTCGAACCAAGCACCTCGGTCTTATCAGGACCGCGCTCTAACCAGATGAGCTAAGCGCCCAAAACACTCGTATATTCTAACACAATCAGCTCAAAATGGGCACAAAAAACCCGCCTCATCGACGGGGTCAGGATTAGACAGATAATGTAAAGACCATTCCCAAAGCAGTTAAAATCACGATTACAACAGTTACTATCGTCCACCAACCTTGAATTTCCCAGTAGTAGCTCATTGGCCAATCTTCGCTTTTAATTGTCCAATAACCCAACGACAGGAAGGAAAGCACAAAAACTACAATCCACAGGAGAACGTCACTGCCTACGAATCCCCTATTAAACGAATAGCTTATCAGTAATATCGCAACAATGTTCATCAGCCAACATCCTAGAAACTTTAACATCGTACCTCCGTTTTTGAATTTAATGTCCGATTTCAGACTTATAGTTGTATTATACAAGAGAAAATCTATTTAAGCGCCATTAGCCACAAAAAATCCCACGCCACGTTAGGCATGGGAACAGACGCCTGCCAATTATGACCTTAACCTTCATGAAATGCCTCAACCAAACCATAAAAAAGTTCCGCTTTTTAGCGGAACTTTATTTTAGTAACCGAGCAGTTTTAAAACCACGAACATGATGACCGCATCAACCACTGTCCAGGCAAAAGCATTTCCCCAATTTGCGTACATTTGTCTATCCCAGAGAACAAAAACGTTCACTCCAAGTTCAACCACAATCCCCAGGATAAAAAGTTGTGTAGCAAGCGGTCCTTGGCCTTGGGTCAAACACAACAGAATTAAAGCCAAAAACACGACCAACATCACCAAGTTTACCCACAATCTGTTGCCAAATGTGTCGTGCATATTTACCTCCAATTGGAATTTTGTTAAAGCAACCACACAAACTATTAGTCCCATAATATCATAGATGAGGCCAAATGTCAAGTTCTACCCTTCTTAGTCACAAAAAACCCGCGTGCCGAAGCTGGTTTCTTAACGAACCCTGCGCAGGCAGGACTTGCCACAATAAAACCGCCTCGACGGCGGTTTTATTATTTGTTTATTTCCAAGCATCATAACCAAGTTATGAGCGGAAATAAGAGGAAGCGCAGAGAATTTGAGAGAAATAACGATAGTTATTCTCAAATTCCGAGCATGCTCTTATCGTTTCAAGAGTGGCAAGAGTCAGGTAGATTGTGTTTAGACACTCACCTACCAATAGTGTGGCGATATTATCATCCGGTCTCGTGAAGACCTTAACTCCTAGAAAGGAGGTGATCCATCCGCACCTTCCAGTACGGATACCTTGTTACGACTTAGCCCCCATCGCCAGTCTTACCTTAGGAGGTCCCTTCCTTGCGGTTGGGGATACCCACTTCGGGCACTACTGACTTTGTTGACTTGACGGGCAGTGTGTACAAGAATCGAGAACGTATTCACCGCGGTGTTGCTGATCCGCGATTACTATCAACTCCCCTTCACGCAGGCGAATTGCAGCCTGCGATCCGAACTGAGGATGGGTTTATAAGGATTAGCTCCGGCTCGCGCCTTGGCATCCCGTTGTCCCACCCATTACGCCATGTGTGTAGCCCTAGATATAAGCGCCATGCTGATTTGACATCATCCCCTCCTTCCTCCACGGAAAAAACCGTGGCAGTCTGCTATGGATATTTAACATAGCACAGGGGTTGCGTTCGTTACGGCACTTAAGCCGACGCCTCCAAAATGTTTGATCATTACCATCAAACGTAGACTATACCATCACCCTTCGCTTTCGCGTTAGGGGTCGACGTGTTATGGAATAGATTGCTCTATCCATCTTCACCCTATCTTCATAGGGATCCAGTCGTTACGGGGTCAAGACTTTTATATTTCATACATTCTGACAAATTCATCATGCGAAAGAGATATGTGAATATTCCTTCGTATTAGAATGTGCCGAATGTCAGTCTGACTTCCCTCGGTATTGCCCATTTGAATTCATTTAACCCGAAGTTAAACCGAATGTCAACAGGGTTTCACCGATATGAGTCGAATTTATCATCCCGATTACTCGAGAAGGTCGCGATAGCTCACGACACGAACTGACGACAACCATGCAGCAGCTGTGTAACACTCTCGAAGAAGTCCCTATTTCTAGGGATTTGCAGTTACATGTCAAATCTTGGTAAGGTTCAAGGTTTCGTATCCAATTAAACCACATGGCACGCTGATTGTGCGATTCCCCGTCAATTCCTTTGAGTTTTAGCCTTGCGGCCGTACTCCCCAGGCGGAACACTTAACGCGTTAGCTTACACCACTCCCCTTACGGGAAATAGCTAGTGTTCATTGTTTACGGCTAGGACTACAGGGGTCTCTAATCCCTTTCGCTCCCCTAGCTTTCGTTCATCAGCGTCTGGAATGTTCTAGTTGCCTGCCTTCGCTTTTGGTATTCTTCTTGATATCAATGGATTTCACTCCTCCACCAAGAATTCTAGCAACCCCGAACACCCACTAGTCTGTTAGTTTATCGAGCATCTCTGGAGTTGAGCTCCAGGCTTTAACCCGATACTTTACAAACCGCCTACGATACTCTTTACGCCCAATAAATCCGGACAACGCTTGCGCCCTACGTATTACCGAGGCTTCTGGCACGTAGTTTGCCGGCGCTTTCTAATAGGGTACCGTCAAAATTTCTTCCCCTATCACAGTGGTTTACGACCCGAGGGCCTTCATCCCACACGCAGTGTCACTGCATCAGACTTTCGTCCATTGTGCAAAATTCCCAGTTGCTGCCATCCGTAGATGTATGCTCCGTGTCTAAGTAACATTGTGGGGGGCCACGCTCTCACGCCCCCTAGCCGTCATAGCCTTGGTGAGCCATTACCTCACCAACTAGCTGATAGCGAACAGGCTCATCTTTCTGCGACCGGTTAAGGTCTTTCTCCTTGCGGACTTATGCGGTATTAATTAGCCTTTCGGCTAGCTATTCCCCACAAAAAGGTAGATTCCTGCCATTCCTCACCCGTCTGCCACTGCTCCATCTCTAACCTTGCGGCTAAAGATTTCACCGTTCGACTTGCATGCTTAAGGTACACTGCCAGCGTTCGTCCTGAACCAGGATCAAATTCTCAAAAAAAATTGAAAAGTTACGTCACTCTTACCACTCTTCAAACGACAAAATTGCTTGCTGTTTCACTTGTTAATGAACTTGGACATTTTAACAGCCACGGTTCGCCTCCACAAGAGGCAGAAAAAAACTGACCGAAAACCCAATCGGTACCCTCATTTTATCACAATTTTCCCCTCATTCACACGCACCATACTCTCCTGTCCATAGCCAGGACTTTCAATTTTGTCATTCCGGGCTTGACCCGGAATCCATCCCCTCCCATAGGGCCAGGCCTTGAAGATCTGGGATCCTATAAGGCCTGGCCCTATCGGAAAAATCCAACCACATCCCATAACTTGCTTATTGTCCTCTTTTGTGCTAAATTACCCACTGAATTCACATTCTACACATTCAAAACTTGGAGGCACAATGGACAATAATACTATCTGTATCGGTGTCATGGGCTATTCTGGACAAAAATTTGACATCGAAAAAGCACGCGTTATGCTCAACCAGGCGTTCGATCTCTTTGCCTTCCAACACAAAGGTAGTCAGTTCGCAATCGTCTCTGGTTACACCAATCTTGGTATTCCCGCCATAGCATATGAAATTGCTGTTGAGCGCGGATGGACTACGGTTGGCGTCGCCTGCGCCAAGGCAAAGGAATATGATGTTTTTCCTTGTGACGAAGTATGTATAGTCGGTGAAAACTGGGGTGATGAGTCACCCACTTTCCTGAACATGTGCCAAGTCTTCGTCCGCATTGGCGGAGGCAAACAGTCACGCCGCGAAATAGCTCAAGCTAAGGCGGATGGCAAATTCGTTTACGAATTCGATCTTGAAGCCTTACCTGCCTAACTGAAAAAGACCCCCGAGCCACGCTCGAGGGTCTTTTTTTTTACCTGCAGGGCCTGGCCCTGCAGGTATTTTAGCCACAAAAAACCCAGGGTTTTCACCTGGGCACAGATTACGCTCGCTTAAACGCCGTCTGTTTAGTCATAAACTCGACGGCCTTTTCAAAGGGAAGCAGCGACGGCCTACGACCAATAATGTACTTTATATCGACCAGAGTCATCAAAGACTCAAGATCGTGTATGTCCCCTTTGTCATCCATCCCCACTCCCGAACGTACAAATACATAACAATCCTCCCCTGAACGCACAATTTCTACCGCTAAGTAATATTTTCCAGCGATCTCGTTTTTAGGCACAAACCACACACTTTCCATTTTCTACTCCTTAACGTACAGATTTTTTAGGTACAGTATTCTACCACAAAAAGTCCCATAATACAACTCCCAGCCTCAAATACTCCCAAAAACTTGACAAGTTAACACTATAAGGTATAATTCTCCTAGTTTTCCCAACCCCACATTGAAATAAAGGAGACAGAATGACAACTAAAGCCGAAACGATTAATGGCATTCACTGCCCAAGTTGTGGGTTAAATGACGCCAAAGCCGTCTATCACAACTTAGTTGGGTTCCAAGCCGTCTGGATGATTGAGCACCCCCATTGTGGCTATCAACTGGACGCCATCAAAATCATCTCAGGTATTCTTAGGAAGTACCTGATTGAGGTTTATAGTTGGAACGAGGAGCCAAGACAGCCTGTCGTTACCCTAACGAGCGACAACTCTGTCCAAGCAACCAAGGCTCTGAACGAGATCAAAAATAGTCTGGGTGAGTTGATAATTAGTGTCAAAATTATCCTCGATGCAATCCCAACCTCACCAGTGTGTCCTATCTGCGGAAACCTTAAGTTTATTTCGGGTTATCGCCTAAGGTGTGGAGATCATTACTCCGTCAAGCCAGCGAACTATATCCGAGGTTATCTCAAGTACCATGGCTACCGTATAGATGAGAGAAGCGATGGTACATTTCACATCAGTAGACTCGTCAAACCAACAGGCTGGGACAAATTTGTAGGAGCAGCCGATAGACACGTCGCAGTCGCCAAAATTATCTATCGAGTTGACAACGACGGTACCCACTTCCTTGTTATTAGCCGCCCCGAAGAATTCAATCCGGCTGAGTACGAAACACTTGTCAGTTTATTGCAAACCAGTCTCGGTGAATTTTATAAGGTCATCGTCAAAGTCGAATAAATCACAAACCCCGCTCCCAAGCGGGGTTTTTATTACCCAATTACTGCCTGCAAGGCCTGGCCTTGAAGGCGTTTTTAGCCATAAAAATTGCCCAGGATCAATATCCTTGGGCAAAAGCTATCTATCCTTCGACTTCAACGCCTTCTTCAAAAACTTCAAGAGGTTCGTCCGCTCCATGACGTGCGTCTCGACGCTTCTTCGCTGAAACCAGCCATTCTTCCACATCACAGTCATCACGACCATGAGTCAAAGTACGCGTGCCACGATCTTGCCTCAAGCCACGATCAAGGCGGACACGTTTCTTCTTAGCCTTCATTTCCTTCGTTAGGTTCAAAAAAATCCTCCTGAATCTTAATAAAAGGTAGAAAACAGACAATTCGGACAAATTTCAAACTACTCCATATCTTACACCTATAGTATATTTCTGTCAACCTATTCAATCACCCCACCACCTAGACATTCTCCGTCATGTGCATAAAAGACAGCACTTTGCCCTGGAGCTATCCCTCGCACTTCCTCATCCAGTGTCACTAGTAGTCCATGTTTAGTCTCCATCCCACTCCCCAGGATCAGCTCCCCTCCATGACGAATTCTAACCAGCAAATCACCTAGAATCCATTTTGTTTTAGAAATTTTATTTATCTCGCCCACTTCAAACTGATCCCATCCAGCAACGACAGCTTCACCTACAACCAGTTCGTTTCTCTTAGCGTTCTTAGAAATTACATAATAAATCGGTGTCTCCCCATCTTGAGTTCTTGAGTTCTTGATTCCTTGAGTTCTTGGATCTAGTGTCCACCCCCCTCTTTCCCCGACAGTATAAAACCAAACCCCATCATGAGTTCCTATTTCATGGCCCTCGAGATCCAGAACCTTTCCGGGTTTCACTTTCAGTCGTCTGGCCAGAAATTCTCGCACTTCCACATTGCCGACGAAGCAAATCCCCTGGCTATCTTTTTTATCCGCCACCGACAACCCTGCCTCTTTGGCAATTTCTCGCACTTCATTCTTCACCAGGCCCCCAAGAGGAAACAGTACGTGAGCCAGTTCTTTTTGCGTCAATTTCCACAAAAAATACGTCTGGTCCTTATGTTTATCCTTGGGGATATGCAGAGAAATATAATTCGGTGCAGAAGCTCCAGCAAAAGCCGCGCGGAGCGGATCCGCACTCGTACTCGAGGGACGGAGGTCGAGCACAGCTTTGGTGAGCTTCGAACCGACATGCAATTTTGCATAATGCCCCGTCGCAATATAATCAAACCCATTTTGGATAGCCCAGTCAAGAAAAAGTCCAAATTTAATCTCGCTGTTACACAACACATCCGGGTTAGGGGTTCGCCCTGCTTCGTATTCATCATAAAAATACTTAATCACTCTATCGTTGTATTCTTCCGAAAAATCTAACTCTTTAAAAGGGATTCTTATCTCCAAAGCGGTTTTCAAAGCACTCGTCCGATCCTCATCCGCCCGACACCCATTTTTCTTAATCCATTCCTCTCGACTCACTCCGTCCTTTTCCACTTCACTCTTTGGCGGCCAACAGTACAAGTGCACCCCCACCACCTCATATCCTGCCTTTTTCAAAAGCCAAGCACTCACCGCCGAATCCACCCCCCCTGAAATTCCCACAGCAACCCTAGACATCTACTTTCACTATTCTTTCCGCCACGTTCACCCCCAGCTTACTTCTCTCGAACCACTTAAACTGAGCCGTTCTATTTACTTCAAGTATTCTCCAAGTTTGCGACGTCTCATCCCAAGCTACATCCAGACCGGCAAAGTCCGCCTTCAGAACCTTCATCGCCGCCAAAGAAATCCTCTCCAGTTCGGCTATCTGCGACTGGTTAAATTTAGGCTTTATTTTTGATAATTCCTCCTGATGGGCCAATGTTTGAAATTTATCTTTCTGTCTGTGGGGCATCATTCCCAAAACTTTCCCGTTCAAAACCAACACTCTGTACCAGCGTCTCACCTTCAATACCAGTTGAATCAGGACATCCCCCTCACTATATTTCAAGGATAGTTTTGTGAGCTTCTCCAAACTCTCGGCCAATCTAACATTTTTACCGTGAGACCCAAACCGCGCCTTCACCATCACCGGCACAAACTCTTTTTTCCGTTTATTTAATATTTCCAAGTATCTTTTCCAACCTCTCACTCCATTAAAGCTGGCAAAGGGGATCACCGGCAGACCGGCTTGTGCCAGGAGCACTCCCTGTTCCAGTTTTCCCATCAAAGGAAATAGTTTAAAACTCTCCCCATTTATCACTTTTACGCTTTTCCTTTCACTTTTACTGTCTAGAGTTCTTGAGTCCTTGAGTTCTTGAGTTCTCATATTCTCTACATACTCCAAAATCACCGACTTCACCCCAAGCATGCTGGTACCACCTCTCTTAGTCGCGGCTCTGGGAATCACCAGATCATACTCATGGATCTTTTTCCCTGTCCCCAAATCAATTACCGGCTTACCCAGACTGCTTACCCCAAGTCGCACGTGTTCGTAGTTCACTTTATCCACCGCATATCCCAATTTTTCCGCCTCCTCACCGAGTCGCCTGGGCTCATACTCCCCCCTAAATCTTGTCAGAATTAAAATCTTTTTCATTATTTTGAGTTTTTGATTTTTTGAGTTTTTCCAAACTTCTCCATACAAAATTCCAGTATCGCTCCGGCCGCATTGATCTTGGTTCTTTTTTCAAACACCTTAAACTGCGGCGCCTCGTTCACCTCTACTATATATAGTTCTCCGGTTGCTAAATCGCGAATAATATCCGTCCCCGCCACTTCTACTCCCAGACACCTAGCCGCCTTCTCCGCAATTTCAATTACCTCAGCCGGCAAATCGGCCACGGCCACGGAATTCCCTTGGCTCTTGTTAAGTATCAATTTTTCCTCTTTTACTTGGCGCTTAAATCCCCCAATACACTTATACCCCACCGTCATCACTCGGTAATCTCCATCGTTTTTAATGTATTCCTGTATCAGGAATCCTCGAAAAATAGGCACTTTTTTGCCTGTCTCTTTCGCCTTTTCTTTTCGTGACTCCAAAACATGTTCCAGTTTTTCAACATCCTCTATTTCGCGAATCCAAAAAGTCCCCATTCCGTGGCGTCCACCTTGCGACAGTTTTACAATGGCGGGGAACTTCCAGTTGTTTAGTTCCTTTTTCAGATCGCTCACACTCTCTACGTAAGCCGATTTCGGATACTTCACCCCTGCTTCCAGTAATTGCCAGCTCATAATCGATTTATAGCGCCTTAGCGGTCCTTCGGTCATCAAATACTCGTCCACCACTGGTATTTTGTGTTTTTTGGCGTAAAGCTGTAAGAGCTTACTCCACTCCAATTCCGACCCCACCGAGCGAAAGTACCAGCCGTCAAAATCTTTCATCTCGGTATTTCCAAACAAAATTTTGTCTCCTACCAATCTCAGTTTTCGATACTTAATGGTCGTGAGCTCAATCCCCAAAGCCACCGCTTCTTCCCGAAACCTCTTTTCGCTCTCATCAAACGTCAATCTATGTAAATACGCAATTTTCATAAATTAAATATTTTGAAAAAAATATAAACACCGCAGACTGTGTTCCTTTGGGAAAATATCTTTGAAGGTGCAGAAGACTAGCCAACAAATGCGCGCAGGGATGCCCCCTGTATGCCCAGGAGCGAGCCGAGCACATTTTTGGCGGGCTTCGAACCGATAAGATATTTTCGTATTCATCTATTTTCTAATTCTGATTAATCCAGGGTCGACCACAAAATCCTTCAAATCCCTGCGACCAATCAGAAGTTGTCTCCGCAAGTGATTTCTCTCGGTCAAACTGGCCCTGGTCTTAATAATCCTACCTTTTAGTTTAATCGTCAAAGCCACCAAGGTTCTTTCTTCAAATCCAAGTGAGTTTTTCACTTTCTTGGTCCACAAAACATTTTCCGGTGTCAAAAGCCCCAGCTCCATCGCCATCCCCCGATCAATCGAGGTTCCTCTGGCACCGGTATCCACCTTGGCCTTGACTTCTACCATTTTCCTTTTCCCATTTCTGACGCTGATTTTTTCAAAGATACCAATCACCGGCTTTTCTTCCCCCGTAAACTTCACCCTGCTGGCAAATTTACTGGCAAAAAGCGCCTTGCCAATTTTCACCCCTTTCTCAACTTCTTCCACTTCCAGCCCTTCCACTCTTTCCAATCTTCTCCGCAGTCCGGCCATGTTGGCCAGCTGGATAGAGAGACCTGGTTGATCATTTAGCTCCAAAACTACCGGCCCCACCTCTTGATCAATCAACATATCTACCGATAAATAATTTAGCTTGGAAATAATCTGAGTCTCTACGGCCATTCTCAGTATCTTGTTCCACGAAGGCACCAAAATTCCATTTATCTTTATATTAGTATCCGGAAAATACTTTACCGAACCATTTCTATACACCCCATGAGTCGTGATTCCGGTGGCCATGTCGATACCCAAACCAATGGCGCCTTGATGTAAATTAGCTTTTCCGTTACTCTCCTCTGTCGGAAGGCGGAGCATGGCCATCACCGGCACCTTATTAAACACAATTACTCGCACATCGGGGGCTCCTCCCACCGCCAGATTCTTAAACTTGGGGTGAATCTTAATTCTTTCCTCAATCATGACCTGGTCGCGGAGGTTGTTGTGAGAAAACTTTCCCTCGATAATATCCAAACTATGTAAAATCAAGTCATCCACTCCCACTCTTTTTCCGTCTACCGACAAAAAGAAGTCTTTTTCTTTCATTGGTTTTTTGATTAGCAGGATTCCCTGCCCTCCAAATCCCCGAACCGGTTTGATCGCAAAGCCGTCTTTTAGTTTAGACCAATTAAAGCTTCTCGCCTGATTCGCCTCACCCAGCACCCCCAAAAGTTTTGGATGTGGCATCTCGGCCTTTTTAAGCATCCTTTTGGTCATCAGTTTGTCATCGGCTCTCTTTCTGGCTACTTTCCTATTCAAAGATAAGTAGTCGGACGACCGAGCATTCAGCCCCAATATGTCTGATAATCGTGGCATTATTTCTTTAATATCTTTCTGAATCTCCAAATCTCCGACAGTCGTAGACCTTTATACTTTCCAATTAGCAAATCGAGTATCAATATCCCTATCACCGAAATCTCCGGCTGCAGCAGTACCCCTGTCTGTATCGCCGGACTACCGATCACCCAGTAAGCGACAAAGGCCAGCACCACCGTTTCCAAAGTCATGCCAAAGGAAGTCGAAAAATTTCTGGTAATTTGCGCCTCTATAAAAGTCTCGGCCAAAAGCACAAAAATCATGATTGGGAAGATTCCCACACTGGACAGCCGCTCAAGACCAATCATGGGAGACATTATCAGTAGTCCTAGTACCGCCATGGATATGAGCCAGATCAAAATAGCCAACTTGGGTAGATAAGGAACTTTTATTTTTTTGATAGCCACTCTCCCTAGGACAGCTGCCAAGAGAATGAAAGTCAAAAGCACCAGTCCAACCAGACCTCCGGTAGATAAGAAAGCCATCGACAAGAGCGCCGGTATGATCATCCCAAAGCCGCTCACTCCTACCACTTGGCGGGAAAAAGCCACCAGACCGGCTACCAAAGGGAATAAAAACAACAGCATTAGCGTGTTCGGCGAAACTCCGTCAGTCACTGCCCGGCGTATCGAAAGCTTCAGAGAGTTACCCACCCACCACCCGCTAACCTTTTGTGACTTCAGCATGCTCACCAGTCTATCCTTCGCCTCGTAAGGCACAGTTAAGTCCACTTCAGCCGATCTGGTAGCCACCGCTAAAGCCGGCAGACCACTCAGTAAAAAGAGACTTAAGGCAAGGCCCAAAATGATTTTTTTCATGTCCCATATTTTACCCCACAATCCCCCTCGCCGCCACTGCGTGTCCTAGTCACCGCACTATCTCCCTTACCTTTTCTTTTTCTTCTGAGGCAAAAAATTATTTTTCGTTACAATCGACCGGCCTAGCCGTTCTTCCAGCTTCTCCCTGGCTCCGCCGGCTATCTCTCCACCCTCTCGAGCATCATTTTTAAGTTTTGACACTCCTCGTGAGTTTTCGGTTCTATGGATCTCTGTCGTTGTCCTTTCTCCAAGCATAGTAAAAATTAGTTCAAAGTCGTCCATATGGTCACGAAGATTTTCTCGCTCCAATCCCTTTATCTGTTTGTACTCACTTGGGGTAACACCAAAAGTAGCTTTCGATATCTCAGAAGTCAGTATTTCATAGTCTCTTTGCACCTTCACTCCTCTGTTTTGCCATTCTTCCGTTAATTCTTCACGAATTGCTATTCCTCTCACTCGTTTTTCAATCCACGAATCTGGATATCCTTTGGCTTTATACAGTGACCGTGTCCTCTTGGTGGCCAATTCCGGATCCTCGATTTCTTGAATTCTTTCATAACCCACTTTGGCTAACCAACGTTTAAAAGGCTCGGCTTTGGGAGAGGGAATCGATTGAACTATCCTAAAAAGAGTCTCTGAATCTGCACAGTCGGTCATGCGTATTTTTCCGTCAGGAGCTATCATTTTCAACTGTCCGATTTTTTCGGACACTTCAAAATATCCCTCAATTTCTAGTTTTTTCTTCAAATCACTCCAGTATTTTCTTGGTCGTTCTGTTCCGGTTAAGGCTTGAACAATATCAACAATTGAAAACCACCATTCGTTTTTATAGATTATTTTTCGAATTTCCTTCTTCTGAAAAATTGCGATCCTGGTAGGGTCGATTGCTTTTTTTGGCATATATTAAATTTAGACCATAAAATACCCGAAGTCAATGGTTAACACCACGAGACTGTTGAATAACTCGTCCTCGTCATCCCGAGCGTAGTCGAGGGATCTCACTCCAGCCTCAAATGGTTATGTGAGATTTCTCCGCTTCGGTCGAAATGACGGTGCGGAAGACATTATTCAACGGTCTTACACCCCCGCCGCCACCAACATACGCGTTAACTTGCATTCTACTTATCTTTGTAGGATATTTAATTCATACATGGACCCCAATCCTATCCAGCCAGTCACGACGTCCGTCATTGCGAATCACGAAGTGCTGAAGCAATCTCCGCCACCAGACCCAAAGCCGGACAAAGGTATTCCCGTCTTCATTTTGGTCATCCTTTTTGTCGTAGTCATCGGCTCTCTTTTTCTTTTTCGTTATATTTTGCAAAAATCCACCGATCGTCCAGTCAATACCACCAATATCAACCTTGAACCAATAACCAATAACCAAGAACTCTTAACTCCCCCTATTACCCCCACCCCTACAGCCAGGCTCACCGGCCCAGGCCAATATGCTTGCAGTGCTTTGGGAGGTTGCAAAGATTGGGATCCTCAAATCCTAAAGGAAAATTGTACCGTTACCTTTGCCGACAGAAATTGTCTCGATCAATGTTCTGATACTACTAAACGTTGTAAGATTTAAGCATGGCCAATTATTCCTTAAATATTAAACTTCCCAACAGTTCATATTCTGTTTATTTTTCCAAACCAGCTCTATACCTCGCTATTATTTTGCTTTTACTCATTGTCCTCCCATATCCCTCACCCAAGCCAGCCTCGGCCGTCGGAGGAGATATTAATATCGGCGCTAATTTAATTATAGGTGGAGGTCTCGGGATAAAATCTACTCGATATTATGATGCTTCTAATAGCCTTTATTTCACCGAACCGGCAGGGACAACCATCCTTAATAATCTCTCCGCTTCCGGCTCCGCCAACTTTCTCGGCAACGTCGGCATCGGGACGGCGGCACCAGGGGCAAAGTTGGATGTTTATGGTGCAAATGTCTATCTCGGTGGGGTTACAACGGGTAGATTTGTAGAAATTGGGACAACAGCAGGTGGTTATGGGATGATTCAAGGACAGACCAACCGTGGTGGAGCGGTAGCTGCTCAAGACTTGACGTTGCAACCAAGTGGCGGCAACGTCGGCATCGGAGACGCCACACCATCTTATCCGCTAGACGTTACCGGAGAAATTCGATCAACCAGTAATATATATGCCAATGATAAAATCATTACGTCTAGATATGGACACGCCGGTACATATCTCTCTACCGAAGTACAGGGAATATGGTCTATTGGCGACGCATATCAGATAGATACTACTGCAGATGATTTTGGAAATCTTTATGGAATGGGATATGCATATAGTACCAATGGCGGTGCACCATTTACCAATCAACATCAAATCGTTTTTACAACCGCTGGTACTGTTACTGCCGCTATCGGTCTAACAAGTGGAACCGGATACTTTGCCGGCAACGTCGGCATCGGGACAACGGCACCGGCTTATAAACTGGATGTTGAGGGTAGCGCTTCAATTGTCGGCAGATTCACCACCACTGCGACCGCCGGTGTTGGTGCAGAACTTCTGCTATATCAAAACAGCACCTCCCCTGCTGTCAATGACAATGTGGGTTATATAATATTCCAAGGAAACCCCTCCGCCCCCGCCACACTCACAAATTATAGCTTTATTTCATCAAGTATCTCTGACCCCATTTTAAACCAAGAGGACGGTTACCTCGAATTCTATAACATGAATGGTGGCGTTACTACCCGAAATGCTCTTATTGGTAGTGCAGGGATTTGGGCATCTAACTTCGGAACCGTAGTCGGAACCGGAACCAAAGCATTGTGTTGGGACAATTCTGCCGGATCATACATTGCTGATTGTACTGGTGCTCCAATTGCTGATTATGCCGAAACCTATCCAACACTTGAAAACGTTGATTATGGGGAAATAGTTGCCACAAGTCTCCAAACAACAACTATCAAGCGTGCGGAGACTGATACTAAAGGTAATGCTTTACCTGGGATTGCTCAAACAACATCAGTGCTTGGCCAGTCATCAGAACCGTATCAAAATAATATTATTGGAATTACCTCCCGCAATTACGGAGATTTTTCCTCAACGGGTAAAGGTGCAGTGAATGAATCAGATCATCCATTACCAGTTGCTCTTTCTGGGCGCGTACCCGTTAAAATTTCTCCTACTTCAACCTCCATAAAAGTTGGCGATCCAATTACTTCGTCAGATGATCCAGGCAAAGGAATAAAGGCAATCAACGCGGGCAGAATTGTTGGTACGGCTTTAGAAAATTGGGACCCCAATAATCCCAAGGATAAAATTTTAATCTTTGTTAATAACTCCTGGCACGATCCGGATCTTGCTATTAATGATTCTGGTGATGTTACATTAGCAGGCAATTCTGTAGCTAACTATACTGTTACAACCCCAACAGGCATAACTAGTAAAATCGGCGCCTTTGCCGAGGTGGTAATCGGAAAGATAAAAGCAGGCCTAGTCGAAACCAAACAGCTAATAGTTGATGGTGTCGATATAGCTAAAAAACTGACCGAACTTTCCAATAAAGTTGACTCCCAGCAAAAGCAGATTGATGATCTTAAAAAAGTGATAGAAAAACTAAAAAAATAGGTTTTCCAGCGACGTAAATTTATTCACAGCAATTTCGTCTTTTACGGCACCCAGGCCTGCCAGTAGGTTGCTCTGGCCGTCACTAACCAAAACACCACCTCCTCAGCCACCGAGGTCACATTGGTTTGGGAATGAATGAGATAAATGACCAAAGCCAGTAGGCAAAACTTAGTCTCCAAATCTTTCTTCGACATTAGCCCTCTAATCACCACCCCCACTAAAAACAAGTAAGAGACCAAACCTAAAAGACCTGTGGTCACTGCCATTTCTTCCAAATTGGAGTGAGCTTTGTCGGCATACACATCGTTATTCATTTTTATTGGCCAATCAACTGCTTCAAAAGCTCTGTCAAAGTTCGCCCACCCCCATCCCCAAATCGGCCGTTTCCGAAAAGCCAAGAAAGACTTCATCAGCAGTCTTTCTCTCCCTTCATAGGCCATACCACCACCGACCTCTTCCTTTTTCAATTCTGCATAATATTTAGTCATCGCTCCGGTCAGAATTACCACCGACAAAATTATAACCACCCGGTAATCAACTTTCTTCTTAATGACAAAAAATCCCATTAGCAGTATCGGCAAACCGACTAATGAGATTAAAGTTTTCGTTGCCAGAAGTCCCATTGTGATAAATATCGTAGTTACCCAAAAACAAATTCTTTTTATGTTATTTTGTTTTATCCGTTCGGTGAGCCACCAAACAAACGGAGTCGTCACCAATAAGTATCCAGCCAGAAAAGCCGGCTGACCAAATCCGGCTCCAAATCCTTCAAATCCGGCTCCCTTGTTCAAAATCATCTGTGCCATCGCCCAAACGGAAGATGCTACATTACCAAGCGCCATTCCCATCATCGCCCATTTAGTCCAAAAACTTCGAGGAAACAAACTTAACACAAAAAACAAACCCACCAAAGTGATTATTGTCGTCAAACCATCCCACCTGTAATAATTTCCCAACCAGCTTTTTACCGGATCCACTCCCCACATCGAAGTTAATATTAATACCAAGAACCAAACACCGACCAACCAATGTGCCTTACTCATCCGATTTATCACTTTTGTCATAATTACCAAAACTAGAGTTAGTATCGTCATCATAATCACCCATATCAAGACAAACTGGACTTTAGGGACTTCAAAAGGGATAGCCGCTTGAGGTAAATAAAATAAAGGTAAGAAAAACAACCCTCCTCCGACCATTAACCTCCAGCAATATATAAAGATTGACTTTTCCATAATTTATTCTATGCTTAAAATAACATGGAGGATCCATCTACATCAATCGAACTCAAACCTCAAAGAAAAAACTTCTTTCAAAAGCTCAGTCGCAGTCAAAAAACCTCGTTTCTTTCACTAATTTTTATTGTCATCATTCTTCCCATTGCCACCGCTCTAGCCATGATCGCCACTCGCCTTAATCCTCGCGCCTATCTTCCCACTACTCCTCCTGTCACCCCCACCCCGACATTTACCCCAACTCCCACACCAATACAAACTTGCTCTGCTGTCCAAAAATATACTTTCGAATCTCCTTGCAAAATGCCTGTCGCCGATGACCCCAAAATTCAAGAGGGTTCAAATATACGCATCCAATCTACCTACACTTACATAAACTTCATCTGTGCTGATGGCTACTACGAAAGTTTTAGATTCAGATCCTGCTCTACCACCGAGTCTCTTTTACGACAGGCCGAAGATACTTGTCGAAACCACCTTGTAATAAAACCAACCTTTGGCAACAAATGTCTCGTGCCAGTCAACAGACCTTCAGTCCAAGGCTCTCCAGACATTTTACCTTCGGAAACACCAAAGAAAGGTCAAATGGGGTTCGATTCGATAAAATTCTCCTGTCCTGATGGGTTTGTCTCAGGCTACGAGCCAAAGACCTGCACCACCTCAGCTTCTCTAAATACTTATGCCAACAAAGTTTGTTTGTCACATCTCGTTTGTTCCAAACCGACCCCAACACCGTCCACTCCCAAAAATTCTGCGCCGGTAATCACCACCACTTCTCTTGTTACCGGTACTGTCGGCAAAAATTACAGTTCCTCTATTACCGCCACTGATGTCGATCCAGGCGACGCCCTCACCATGACCATTTCCGGTCTTCCCATCGGCTTACGGCGAGGTCCGTGTGCCGTTCCCGTTACAGGTGGAACCGTTACCTGTTACTTTTCTGGGACCCCCTCTGTTGCCGGTACATTCAAAATTTATGTCGAGGTCATAGACAAACTAAAAGCTTCCACCAGCAAAATATTACCCCTAACAATCATTACCACCCGACCCACTCCCACCATTTCCAAAAACACACCCCCATCAATTACCACTTCATCTGTACCCTCAGGAGTCGCTGGGAAAACGTATTTAGCCACCATTACTGCCAAAGATCTGAATTCTAACGACAATCTCGATATGACTGTCTCCGGACTACCGTTTGGAGTTTACCAGGAAAACTGTCGGGAATCCTCCACAACCACTCCAAATGGAGTAGTTGCCCCCGGAGCCTATATTTCCTGCACCATTTCCGGCACTCCTGTCAAGGCGGGTTTATACAAAATAACTGCAAAGGTTCAGGATGACAAAGGAGCTTCATCAAGCAAGAGCTTCACTTTAACCATCACCCCTTCAGCCATTTCGTGTAAACAAGAATGTCCTGGTGCAGATGGTGTTCTCAGAAGCTGCACTCCACCAGAAGCAGATGGTACCTCATCAGACAGTCTCTGTAACTACAGGGGGAGACTTGAAACTTGCGGAAACGTCTCTTTCTGCTGTCCTTCAGCCGGAGGAAAGTGGACCAAGGACTTGTCTGCCTGTAAAATCTAATTCCACAATCGCCCTAGCCGACGAAGTAAAAAATCTTATTGAGCCGGAGCAAACATCCCATCATGCATCTCCCAGAATTTACCCTGCTCACCGGCACACAGTGCCGCTTCAGCCGCTTTCTGAGCCAATGGGTGGAAGGAAAGCGGGAAACTTTTGTACTCCAAGCTAATCTTCCCCTTATATTTCTCCATAATAGCATTAACTGTCGGGAAAGCCCTCTCACAGAAAGGACACTCAAAGTCGGTAAACTCTACCATCTTGATCTTGGCATTTTTCTCTCCGATTACATAGCTATCAGCCAGATTGAGTGTATTTCTGGTTCCGGCTTCACCCAAGGCTTTTGCCGCCTCCGGTCCTCCCCCATTTTTCAGCTCGGCATCGATGATGGTTTCAAAAGTTGACTGCGGCTGAGCTCCCACTATCAAAATGCCGTTGATCAAGAAAGACGGCGTTCCACTTACTCCCACACTCGATCCCTCTTTTTGTTCGGTCGCCACTCTGGGAGCCATCGTTCCACCATCAAGGCAAGAGTTAAACTTATCTGCATTCAATCCCAAGCTTTTAGCTTTTTCTTTAAGGCTGGCCACATCCAAGTTTCTATCCCCAGGGGCAGCCTGAGCCGCTGCAGGGTCAGACGGGACGATGGTGTCGCCTCCTGATCCACCCTTCTTAAGTCCATCAACCTGAGATGATAGCCTGCCGATATAGAAAGAGGCGGCAATTAACAGCACCACCATAAACGGTGTATAGAGCTTTGTAAAATCTTTATTTTTTTCTGACATATTCATTCATAATACCAGACAAATCTGAAAACACTACCCTAAAGTTCGTCATCGTGAGGAACGAAGTGACGTGACGATCTCACTCCACAAGCATATTACGAAACCACGAAGTTCAGCATCCTATCTTTTATAAAAATAGTTTTTAAAATCTTTCCTTCGTTTAGATATTTAGTCACTTTTTCTTCCCGTTTGGCTAAGCCGACTACAATCTCTTCTTTTGCTCCCGCGGCTACAGCAATCACCGCTCTCATTTTTCCATTTATGGCTACCGACAAGTTAACATCTTCGTCCACCAAGTATTTTTCATCTGTCATTGGCCAAGATGCCTCGTGGACGCTTCCCGTGTTTCCCAGTAAACTCCACAGCTCTTCGGTCACCAATGGCGCAAAAACAGACAAAACTATCACCATCTTCCCCAAATCTTCTTTACTTATTTGAATTTCTTCTTTACATAAGTTATTCAAAGTTTCCATCAAACGAGCTACTACCGTATTAAATTTAAAACTCTCCAAATCTTCCCCCGCCACCTTTACCAATCTATTGATCAATATCTTACTTTTACTTAAATCTTGTTCTGTCTTGAGTTCTTGATTCCTTGATTCTTTGAGTTCTTTTTCAACATAGTTGAAAAATTTCTCCACAAACCTCTTCACTCCCACCAGCGACCTCTCATTCCAAGCCATAGTCGCGTCAAACGGCCCCATAAACATCATGTAGGTTCGCACCACATCCGTCCCATACTTCTCAATCATCTCTTCAGGCGCGATCACATTCCCCTTACTCTTACTCATCCGTTTCCCATCGGGCGCCAATATTACCCCATGTGACAGTCTCTTTTTATATGGCTCCGGAATTTCTTTAGGTACCACTCCCAAGTCCCACAAAAATTGATAAATAAATCGGCTATACAAAAGGTGAAGCGTGTTGTGTTCATCTCCCCCGATGTAGATGTCCACCGGCAACCAATACTTCATCTTCTCCATATCGGCCAAAACTTTGTCATTTTTGTTATCGATATATCTCAAAAAGTACCAGTCGCTTCCGGCCCAGTTTGGCATGGTGTCTGTCTCCCGTTTAGCTTCTCCACCACACTTTGGGCACGTTGTATTCACCCAGTCCGTAATGTTGGCCAGGGGCGACTCTCCCGTCTCTGTCGGCTGATACTTCTCCACTTCTGGCAAAACCACCGGCAATTGCTCCTCCGGCACCGATACCCATCCGTCCACCTCACACCACACCATCGGTATCGGCTCTCCCCAATAATGTTGTCTACTAAAAATCCAATCTCTTAAGTGATATGTTACTTTCTTCTCCCCTAAATTATTCTCACTGGGTACAAAATTAGGGTCAAAACCAATTCCCAATTCTTTCGCAAAATCTCTATCACGAGCGTCTAGCGAAGGCACTCCCATAATCGCCCCAGTTCCAAAATCCATCGAGACATAGTCAGCTACATATACCGGTATTTCTCTATTATTTAATGGGTTAATCACTTTAATAGGCAGAAGTACCCCCGTCTTTTTCCTCTCACTTCTATCCTTCACATCCCTCCTAGAATAATTTTCCAAATAGTCACTCAACATCTTGAGTTCTTGGGTTCTTGATTCCTTGAGTTCTTGCGCTAGTTCGTGTTCCGGCGCCACCACCACAAACTCCACTCCGCCCAAAGTATCCCCCCTCGTCGTAAACACCTCTACAAAACTATCACTTGTACTTATATTTGTCTCGAGTTCTAGAGTTCTTGATTCCTTGAGTTCTTTGATCGCAAATTTTATTAACCTACCATATTTCCTATCAATCCAATTCACCTGTGCCGCTTTGACTTTTTCAATAAAGTCTGTCTCCTTCAGCCCTTCAATTAGCCTGTCGGCATACTCCGTTATCTTTACCACCCACTGACTAATATTTCTCTTACTTGTCTCTGCTCCACACCTCTCACAATTTCCGTCCACCACCTCTTCGTTAGCCAAACCAATCTTGCACGACGGGCACCAGTTGATGGGCATTTCTTCTTTGCGCGCCAGTCCTTTCTCAAATAGTTTGATAAAGATCCACTGGGTCCATTTGTAGTAGTCCGGCAGAGTGGTATTTATCTCTCGATCCCAGTCAAAAGAAAATGCCATCCGGTTCATTTGTTTTCTAATCAGTTTCGTCACCCTATCTGTCGTTATCTGTGGCTGAATGCCGGTCTTTATGGCATAGTTCTCAGCCGGTAGCCCAAAGGCATCATAGCCCATGGGAAACATCACGTTAAAGCCCTTTTTTCGCATAAACCGAGCATAAACATCCGCCCCCGTCATCGAAAAGGCGTGTCCCACATGTAATCCTTCCCCAGACGGATATGGAAACTCCACCAAAACATATTTTTTCTCCCGTTTATCAAAATCAATTCCCTTCGCCATACAGCTATTTTATACCAAGAACCGTCATTGCGAGACCTGCACCAGCAGGTCGTGGCAATCCACCTCCATCCCTTGTCATTGCGAGTCGCCTTCTTGATTTCTTGCGTTCTAGCGTTCTTGAGTTCTTTCTAGATATAATCAAATCAATGCAAACTGTGGTCAACGGAGTTTTAACGAATTACTCAGACATCAATCCAAAGCAAAAAAAGACCGTCGTCATCCTTCACGGCTGGGGCTCATCCATTTCATATTGGATCCCTCTCTCCAATCTTCTCTCTCCAAAGATCAGAACCATCCTCATCGATCTCCCCGGCTTTGGTTCTACTGGACCTCTTCCAGGCCAGCCGGACGTGCCGGAATACACCAATTTTGTGAGGAGTTTTACCCAAAAACTCAATCTCAAGAACTTTATTCTTGTTGGTCATTCATTTGGTGGTCAGATCACTCTAGACTATGCTCTCAAGTACCCCGAGGATCTAAACTCAATTGTTCTCATTGCCCCTGCCGCCATTCGGGAGAGAAGCAAACTTGTCCAAACCAAAATTAAACTTACCAAGATTATCAAACCCCTTTTTTCCCTTCTCCCTCACAATGGTTTCGAAAAATTCCTGGGCTGGTACACTCCAAAAGATTATAGCAATTCAAACGAATACCAAAAGAAGGTTATTGGTAAAATCGTCGTTTACAATCTCAAGTCATACCTAGGTGATGTAAAAGTTCCGACCGACATTATCTGGGGCAGTGAAGACTTCGTCATTCCCAATATGGGAAAATATCTGGCCGAAAATATTCCCGATAGTCACCTCTATGTCATTTATGGCGCCAATCACCTGATCCACCTGAGCCACCTCCGCCAACTTGCAGATATCATCAATCAAATAATTGCCAAGAGATATGTTTAAATCGCTCATAACTCAGCTCACTGTTCTTCAGCAAGAGGGCTACTCCATCTTCCGTTTTCTCACCTGGTGGGTAAGACACCCCCTGACCTTCTCCATTTCTTCCAAAAAGCCCCTGGTCATTACCTCCAAAGCTCGGTTTATTATCCGTCTTTCTTATACCGTCCTCACTTTGTGTTTCCTCCTCTTATTCTTCTATGGACTTATTTACTTTTCTTTAATCCCGATCCTTGTTTTTCTTCTCTCTCCTTTCCTTTATTTCTTTGTAGCCCTTATAATTCTCTGGCCTTACGAAAAAATAAACCGTCTCCGTACCATGAGACATATCAATCACCAGATCACCTCTCATTCCCATCTCACCGTCATTGGTATTACGGGGTCTTTCGGCAAAACCTCAGTCAAAGATTTTCTCTTTACTATTCTCAGTGGCTGGGAAGAAACTCTAAAAACTCCCGAGAGCTACAACACTGTTTTTGGTATTGCCAAAGTCGTCGATCTAGAGTTACTGTCCAAAACTAAATTTTTCATCTGCGAGATGGGCGCCTACGTGAGAGGGGAGATCAAAGAAATCTGTCGTATGGTACCTCCTGATTATGCCATCCTCACGGCCATCGGCAGTCAGCACCTGGAGCGCTTCAAATCTATCGAGAGTACCACCCAAGCCAAGTTCGAACTCATCGACTCGGTTAATTCCAAACACGCTTTAGTCAATCTCGACAATCCTCTGATAGCGACCCGCATTACCCTCTCCCAATATCATGGGGTAAAAACCTATTCTCTAGTAAATCCCCAAGCCGATTTTTTCGTCAAAAAGTACGTCTTTTCACCCGAAGGATTAAAGTTTGTTCTCATTTACCAAGACAAAGAATATTCCTACGTCTCTTCTCTTTTTGGCACCAGCAATCTTTACAATCTCACCGCCGCCATCTCCATGGCTTTAATGATGAAAGTTCCCGAAAAAATTATCTCCCAACAGGTGGGTCAAATCACCCCCTCACCCCACCGGCTGGAACTAAAGAAAATTAACCAGGCTACACTCATAGATAACGCTTTTTCAAGTAACGAAGATGGCTTTACTTCCTTAATTAGTGATCTTTCCAAGTTACCAGGCAAAAAGGTTCTCATTACCCCGGGAATCGTCGAGCTTGGTTTAAGGACCGTCGAGGTCCACCAAAGAATTGGTGGTCTTGCCTCAAAAGTTTTTGACAAATTTATCCTGGTAGGCAAATCCATCCGCACCCTAAGCCTCGAACAAGGAATTAAAAAGACGGTTTCCTTCATCCCAAACTCCACCAATCTTTGGCCTCTTATCGAAGAATTATCCCAGGACTACGATTGGATCCTCATCGAAAACGACCTCCCAGACAATTTCTAGGAGAATCTAAATATAAACTTTAATCGCTGACATTTGTATCTCAAGTAGTCCTGCTTTTCTTGCTGAAGTTTCCAATTCTCCGTCGCGATAATCAACATATCCACCACCCCTATAAACTAAGTAAGGAGTTTGAAGTTTATCTATGAACTTTCTCACCAGTTTTTCTCTCAACAGTAGTTTTGCCTTGTTCATTCCGTGAACACCACCCATCCTGTCTGAGTCTAAAACGTCGAAACCCAAATGATATATAAACAAAGAGGGTTTGAAGTCCTCAATTTTGTCCATCAACTTCTTCAATTCAACAAAATAATCGTTAGAGCTAGTAACTTTTACATGGAACAGATTGTCTTTGCTGTCACAATACTTCCATGCTGGAATACTTTGATTCCACAAACTCGTCATGAGGATATCTTCTCTATTGTGAAGTAAATCATTACATCCATTACTATAATGTGTGTCCAAGTCCAAGATGACTACCCTCTGCTTTAAGGTGGTAGCATACACCGCACTTATTGCCAGAGTATTAACCAATCCAAAACCAAAAGGCATGCCAAATTCACAATGATGACCTCCTCCAACAGTTGAAAAAGCAGAACCATTTTTTAATGCAGAGTCAACCATTCTTTTGGCAATTAAAGCATGCTCGAGCGCGGTAGGGTACAGTGATGGTTGAAGCATTAGTCCATTTGACAGATATGTCGTTTGAGATTTTTCTTGTCTAAAAATGTCCAGATAATTATTTCTATGGACCAGGTTCACCATTTCACAAGACTCTTTTTCCTTACCCTCAGAGGAAATATAGTTTATATTCCACCCAAATTCTGTCATCTTACTCTCCAGGTTTATCTGATTAGAGATAGTATCTAGTTGATACAAATTTCCACCTTTTCCCTTGTGAAACACGTTCTTCGTATTTGCAGCAGCAAAAATATTCATTTTAATCACTAAACCTTCCCGCCCTTAAGCCCCAAATTGGCAAATCCGGCTAGGATATTACTTTCAAAAGTATTTATCAAGCCCTTCTTACTTTCTTTTTCCTCCAGGGCAAAATTTACCAGTCTAGTTACCAGTTCTTCAAAAGTCACCCCGCTCGCCGCCCAAAGATAAAACGCCAGCGACCCCGGCATGGTATTTATTTCGTTAAAGAAAATTTTGCCAGACTTTGAAACCATAAAATCTATTCTGGCAATACCCTTTCCCCCTATGGCTCGGAAATAGTCCACTGTAAACTTCTCAATCTTTTTTATTACCTCTGGTTTCTGATCAGCCGGGATCAGCCTCTTAGCTCCAGCCATCCCCTTTTGTTTTGTCTGCCCTTCATACTTATCCGAGAAGGACAACACCTCTCCACTTGCCACTGGCCGCTCCGTCATGGATAGTTCGTAAGGTCCGTTTCCCATGATAGAAATATTTACTTCAGCAAAGTCGCTGAGAGCTTCTTCGATCATCACTCTTCTGTCATAGCAAAAAGCCACCTCCAGGGCGTCTTCCAGACCCCTTTCTTTCTCTACTCGGGATAAACCGATGCTCGACCCCAGGCCCACAGGTTTCACCATTACCGGAAACTTAATCGACTTCTTTTCAGCTACCGACATTTTTTCACCCTTTATCACCAAGGTGTCTTTCAAAACATCAATCCCCACCGACTTTGCAATTATCTTGGCCAAATATTTATCTATCTTTACTGCACTCGCCGTCACCCCACAACCTACATAAGGAATCCCAGACATCTCAAACAGTCCTTGGAGTGTGCCATCTTCACCGCCCCGTCCATGTACTACGGGGAAGATTACGTCAGGTTGATTTTCAGTCATCCCAAAGTTCCACAAACCCTTTTGCAACACTCCTCTTTCGGCTTCAGGAGAAAGGATTATCTCTTTGGCACCCCTGAGCAACTTTTTACTATTTTGATAAGACTTAGAGTCGAGAAACTTATCATCCCCCAGATACCAGCTCCCATTTTTACTGATGTAAACCGGCATCACTTCAAAGCCCGCTTTTTTCAAAGCGTGCATCACCTGCCAAGCCGTCACTACCGCCACATCATGCTCAGGGCTCACACCTCCATACACCACCATTACCTTTTTCCGATTCATTGTTTCATTTTAATATATTAATATTCCTCTACTGGCAAAGAACTTTTTAAAGTCCTTTTCTGATATTTCACAGTTTTCTTGTGACTTACCAAAGAAACCTGAAGGATTGTGAAAAAATAATGTCTTTTTATGATCATCAAAACCAGTGATGAGAACCAAGTGTCCTCCTTTGTGTTCGGGTGTGTGATCTGGTTTTCTGATACTTGCACTCACCGACGCAATCAAGTAATTGCTATTTTGTAATTCTCTTTTAATTCGCCCTATCGTCAGAAATATCCTAAATACTTTAGCCTTTATCCTAAATTCTTTTTCCAGAAGTTTTTTGAACGGATTGTAGAATAGTCCATCAATTTTATCTCCATTTTGTACATAAGCACCATACTCTTCGCATTTCTTAGCCAGCTCTATCATTTTGTAATTTTTACTAAATTTACTAGCTAAGATCATTTTCAAACAGGCCATTCCGCAGATATTCCAACTCCAATATTCATATTCTTCAGGAGATTTAGCACCTGAGTTTTTCCACTTTTGATCATCTCTTGCCAAAATCTTTCTCTCAATTATTTTACCAACCAACTTCGGCGACTCCCACTGCGAAAAATATGGAATCTTATTTATTACCTTAGTCATCCACCCTTTCAATAATCGCTCCTAATCTTGTATAGGTTTCAAAGACGTTCGGATATCTCCGTCGAAGAATGTCCACCCCGTGGATTTCAGTCACCACAGGGTCACAGAGTGCAGCGATAAAAATTGCCTTACAGGCCTGGATCACGCTAGGAGAAACTATCACTCCCCCTTTAAATTTTACCGGTCCGGTCACTATCACCCTCTCCGGATCAGACACAAAAATATCTGCTCCCATGGCATTTAGCTCCCGAACAAACTCCAATCCCGACTCATACATCCAATTCTTAAGAAGAAGCCGGCCTTTGGTTTTACTGGCTAGCACTGCCATCACCGGAATGGCATCCACTGGGAAACCAGGCCATGGTCTGGGATAAAGTTTTGGTAACCCTGGAGCCGCTAGGGGTACTCCGGAATTTACGGTGTCTATTACCAATTCTCCATTTCTACTCACAACTAAGTCAGTCCCGTCTCTTTCAATCTTGACATTAAAAAGTTCAAACCAATTTATCATTCCGTTAACCACTTCTGGCACATTGGCGTTTTTGATTCTAATTCTTCCGTCCGTCACTGCCGCGGCCACCATCAGCCCAGCTACATCCACAAAGTCCGGTCCCGGCTCATATGTCGCCCCTTTCAATTCTTTATTTCCATGAATAGTTACTTTGTTAGATCCAATCCCCCCGACTTCTGCTCCCATTGTTTGTAACATTCTGAGAAGTTCATTTACATGTGGTTCACAGGCCGCATCGATGATTACAAAATCGGCTCCGCTACCGGCCGCATACATAAAGAGGTTTTCCGTCGCCGTTACCGATGCCTCCAGTTGCCAAATATCATATGACTTCGGTAACTTTATTGGCGCTGTGAATTTTACAAATCCATCGACATATTTAAACTCAACACCGGCTTTTTTGAACGAATCGAGATGTGCCGCAATCGATCTCATTCCCAGATCACACCCACCCGGTAGAGGTATTTCGGCCACCCCGAAACGAGCCAGTAATGGACCGGCAAACATCAGAGACCCCCGAAACTGACATCCCAATACTTCATCAATTTTGTACCGATTTACTTTGGCACAATTAATTTTTATTTCTCCCGTCACACTTTGATCCACCTCTGCCCCCAATAGTTTCAATATTTGCAGTATCTTCGCCACATCACTCGTCCCGGGAACATTTTTATATGTCACCGTTTCATTGGTCAGTATCGCCGCCGGCAGTACCGCCACCAATGAATTTTTGTTTGGTATAGGTGTCACACTTCCCTCCAATTTTCTCCCCCCTGTAATTCTCAAAACACCATTCATATGTCTCATATTATCTCACGTCTACTCTTGCGCTATAATCTCCTTATGGATCGAACCTACATCAAAGATCTCAAAGAAAACTTAGGCAAACAAGTAAACATCAAAGGCTTCGCCGAAACCATTCGCAAGCAGGGTGGCATTATTTTTCTGGTTCTCCGTGACATCACTGGCAGTATTCAAACTGTGGTCATCAAAGGCAACACCGAAAACTTCGAAAAAATTGCCAATCTTTCCCTCGAATCAGTCATCTCGATCACTGGCGACGCCAAAGAAAATTCTCAAGCCCCAGGTGGTATCGAGGTTTTTATCGACACCGTCGAAGTTCTCAGCGCAGCCCAGCCGGAGCTTCCTATACCGGTTAATGAAAAAGGCGAAGGCGAAACTAATCTGGATACTCGTTTAGACTGGAGATACTTAGATTTAAGAAAAGAAGAAAATGTTTTAATTTTCAAAGTCTGGACCACTCTCGAACAAGCTTTTATAAATTACTGTATCGAAAACAATTTTATCCAAATTCACTCCCCCAAAACCGTCATCACCTCCACCGAATCAGGTTCCGAACTTTTTGAGATCAACTACTTCGACCAAAAAGCCTACCTTGCTCAATCTCCCCAGTTCTATAAACAAATGGCTATGGCCGCCGGCTTGGAAAAAGTTTTTGAAATCGGTCCCGTTTTTCGTGCTAATCCTTCTTTCACCTCAAGACACGACACCGAATTTACCATGTATGACATAGAAATGGCTTACGTCGAATCTGTCCACGATTTGTTAGCTGAGGAAGAAAAAATGATGGTTGCCATTCTCACCGCTATCAAAGAAAAACACGGCGAAGATATCAAAAAAATCTTTGACCAAGAAGTAACCATCCCTACCGTTCCTTTCCCCAGAATTTCTTTCATCGAAGCCAAAAAAGTCCTCGCTGAATTAAAAGTTTTTAACGAAAAGAAAGACGATCTCAATCCTGAAGAAGAAAGAGCTATCGCTCAATATTTCAAAGATAAAGAAAATCATGACTTTGTCTTTGTCTACGAATATCCCGCCTCTGGTCGCGCCTTCTACAGTATGAGAGATGAAAAAGACCCAACCATCTCAAAAAGTTTTGATCTTCTGTACAAAGGCCTAGAAATTACCAGTGGAGCACAGCGCGAACACCGCTTCGACGTCCTCAAAAAACAAATCGAGGAAAAAGGCTTTGATCTAAAAGCTTTTGAAGGTTATCTCAACTTCTTCAAATATGGCTGTCCTCCACATGGAGGTTTTGCTCCAGGCCCATCTAGGTTTTTAATGAAAATTTTGGGATTAACTAACGTCCGTGAAGTCACTTACGTCTACCGCGGAGTCAAACGCCTGACACCATAGATAAGTCATGCTTCACCCAAGCTTCTGTCCAAGAAGTAGGATAAATCCTAGATAAAAAATCCAGCTCCATTCTTCGTCCGTGTTGTTCTATATCTGTAGACAGATATTTTGTCTGCCTATCTTCGTCGCTTACCCTTACTTCCACATTAGGATAATTTGCCATTTGTTCCAAAAAGTATTTTTTTCTATCACCGCTCTTCAGCACATCTTCCAAAAACAATACATGAGCCAGCTCCTGAACTATCCCCGCCTCCAAGTCCTGACACCAATCCTCAAGGTACTTTTCTTTTTCTGTTATTGTGTAATCTCCACCAATCAAATCTGTCGCAATTTTCTCAATCGCTATTTTATTAAGTTGCACAAACCTCAATTTTTCTAATTTACCAAAATAATCAAAGCTTTCCTTCAGGACTTCGTCATCATAAAGCATCTGCAGTGGTACTTTATCGTTATTTCCAGTTGATTCTTTCAGGTCTACTTCACCATCAAAAATACTTCTGTTTGTATCCAGGCAAGTCTCAAAAGCAAACTTTAATCGCAAAACCAATTCTTCATAAATAGCCTCCTTTCCTACAAACACTCTCTTATTTTTTCTCAAATAATCATCTCTATTTTTTATATATATCTCTCTTTCTGGCCACACAAATCTATAATTCCAAGCCCTCTCGGAAATACAAATCCCTAAAATATTTTTTTCTATAACTGGCACCCCAATATTCTACACTCAAACGCCTCATCCCATACCACCCATAAATTAACCTTGTACCTGCCCTGTCAAGGGAAGGGGGACCACGCAGTGGTGGAAGGGTTTACACCACCACACACTCCCCATACTTTTTCTTCAACTCTTCCTCAATTTTCTTCTTGCCTTTATAGTCTACCCTTAAAAGAATTCGTATCAAAAACTTATCATCCACAAAAACTCTTTCCGTCACATATCGCCCATCCGCTTTATATTTAGCCAAAATCGCTGCCACATCATTTTCCACCCCAATTGCGTTCTCTCCAGTAATCTGTACACTTGTATAAACACCAACTCCCACTCCCAAACTATCTAATTTTTTCTTTATATTTTCCAAATTCATCCCCAAGGCCACTTTATAATAAAGATCACTTTCTCCATGCCAACAACCAAAATCTGCAAGTAGTTTATTCACCACTGTCTCATCCAAGTCAGTTAGCTCTAACAATCCCCGCTCAATAAGTACTTCGTTTACCAATACTTCTCGCCCAGCTTCCACCATTTCATCTCGCTCCGAAACCATTAACTGTTTCTCTATTATTCTTCTTGTCTCCAAGTTACAAAAATCAACCCACTCACTACTCGGAGTTCTTTTGCTTTCGTCTTTCAATACTTCCACCACGCTAGCGTTTGGCACAACAGTGTCTAAACTACACACTTTTCCATCTATTTTTATCGCCACCGCCTTTAATCCCAATAGTGGATTCAATTTATATGCCACATCAATTCCAGTTGCAGTTGTCTCCAAAAATACCAATTCTTCTTTGGGAGTAAAAACCAGCTTTCTACTAAACATATCCTTATTTTCTCTCGTCTCTTCTGCTGAATATATTGTGATCCCCCAGTTATTAAACTTTTCCCTCTCCTTGGAGGTAAAACAAATCTCTACACTTCCCTCTCCAAATATATAAACATCTTTCAACGCGCTATAACCATTTACGGCCGACTCTTGAAGTAAATCCTCATGTCTATTTACCAACAAGCCCTTAGCAAAAAGCATTCTTACTACCCCCATCGCTTTATAACAGTCCACCACTTTATCCTCATCTACCAATACTCTAATGCTTAATACATCTGGAATCTCGCCAATACTTTTCGACAAACTCCCCCCTCTTATTCCTCGCTTTTTCTGCTTTTCCGAAACCTCCCAATACCCTGCAACTTGATGCTCTATTTTTATATCAAGTCCATATTTTTTTAAGTTTACTTCAATTTCTTTTTCTAACCCTTCTACAAAATCCGATTTCAACCTTGGATCTTTATCTACCCTACTTCTTATATTCTCAAACCTTTCAGGATCAAAATACTTAAACGACAAATCTTCCAGTTCGTTCTTTACCTGCCACATTCCAAAGGACTCCGCCAATGGGGCGTAGACCGTCAAAGTCTCTTTGGCTTTTTTAAACTGCACTTCTGGCTTCATTCCCTCCATCGTCATCATATTATGCTTTCTGTCAGCCAATTTTATCTTTACTACTCCAACATCAAATAAACTTTCTCTCGCCACTTTCCTCAGTGTCTCAAATTCATTTCTATCGCTATTTCTAGATTTTAACTTTGTTACTCCATCAACCAAAAAGGCTACTCGTTCTCCAAATAACTCCTTAATTTTTTGTAAATCAATCAAATCTGGGTGATTTTCTACAGAATCGTGAAGTAGTCCCGCCACTTGCTCGTCTTCATCCGCTCCCCAGCTTTTCAAAATACTGGCCACAGCTATACAGTGAGAGATATATGGTTCGTAAGGTGGTGTCTTTCTTTTTTCTTTAAAATGAACTTCATTAGCTACTTCCAAAGCTAACTTCAATCTCTCGGAACAATTTTCTCCAAATTTTTCCAGACTACTACAAAACTCCGTTGCCGGCCTCAAAATAATCTCCTCCTCTTTCATGCCCGTATTCTACACCTTCAAGACCTTCAAGGAGAGTCCTTGTAGGGGCAGGCCCCGTGCCTGCCCTCCTCCCTTTGTCATTCCGACCGTAGTGGAGGAATCTCACTCCACCCGTCATCGCACGCTATAATAGAATCCATCATGGATAATCAGGTCACTTTAGAAAAAATTATTTCTCTTGCCAAACGCCGCGGATTTATTTATCCCGGCTCCGAAATCTACGGCGGTCTGGCCAACACCTACGACTTCGGCCCACTGGGTACAGAACTAAAAAGAAATCTTATTAACCTTTGGTGGAAGACTTTTGTCACTGATCGTTCAGACATGTTTGGCTTGGACACTTCTGTCCTCATGAGTCCCAAAGTCTGGGAAGCTTCTGGTCATACAGAAAATTTCACCAACGTCATGGTGGACTGTCTTACCTGTCACTATCGCACTCGAGCCGATCACCTGATCGAAGAAGGAGCCGAGGGTCTTGGCAATGTCGAAGGCAAACCACTTGCAGAACTGGACAAATTTATCTCAGACAACAATATCAAATGTCCCAAATGTGGTAATAAAACTTGGACCAAAGTCCGAGACTTCAACCAACTTTTCGAAACCCAAATTGGAATAATAACCGAAGGCAAAAATACCGCCTATCTCAGGGGTGAGCTTGCCCAAGGCATGTTCGTCGACTTCAAACAAGTCCTCGATTCTCTCCACCCCAAGCTTCCCTTTGGTCTGGCCCAATCCGGTAAGGCTTTTCGAAATGAAATCACCATGGGCAAGTTTACTTTCCGGACCCTAGAGTTCGATCTGGCCGAGTTCGAATACTTTGTAAGACCCGAAGATTGGGAAAAGTATTTCGAGTACTGGAAAAAAGAAATGTATCAGTTCGCCATCTCCCTTGGTATTCCGGCCAAAAAACTCCGCTGGAGAGAGCACTTCAAAGAAGAGCTCAGTCACTACAGTTCCCGTACCGAAGACTTGGAATATGAATTCCCTTGGGGCTTCAAAGAAATGTTCGGTCTTGCATACCGTACTGATTTTGATCTTAAAAATCACATCGAAAAATCCGGCGTTGACCTTCGCTACACCGATCCATATACCCAGGAAAAATTCATCCCCCACGTTATCGAACCAACTTTTGGTCTTTCCCGTCTTCTGACTATTATTCTTATGAACGCTTACTTCGAAGACACCGACAAGAAACGAGTGGTCATGAAATTCCCCAAAAATCTTGCTCCTTACAAGGTCGCCGTTTTCCCGCTTCTCGGCAACAAAGAAGATCTAGGCAACAAAGCTAAAGATGTCTACAGCTTACTCAAAAAAGACATGAGTGTCGTTTTGGACGAAAGAGGTAACATCGGCAAACGTTACTTCACCCAAGACGAAATTGGCACTCCTTTCTGTGTCACTGTCGACTTCGACACTCTTTCCGACAACTCTGTCACAGTCAGAGACCGAGATACCATGACTCAGAAAAGAATCAAAATCACTAACCTTTCTGCTTACCTTTTGAAGAACATAAATTAAAACCGCACCTTTCGGTGCGGTCAAAAATCAGAGAATTAGTTACAAATTACTTTCACTACTTTTTCCATTTGGTCTTGAAACAGGCTATCTTCCCTTCGCGCCATGGGACGTACTTCAACGCACAAATCATTTCCATAGCGCTTCAATCTGAAGTGCCACCAAATACTCCGTAAGTAGAGTGATATATCCAAGTTGTCTACCTCCGCAAATGGAACCAAACTAGCTCCAACCACAACTTTGTGCCTTGCAAGAGATCTGCAATATTCATCTAGTGACGCAAATATCAAAGGACCACCATAACGGTCAGGGAGATACCCGGCCGCAGACTCATGGATATATCGTTTCCAAACTCTATCCTGTGGGTAATCTCCCAAGAACAAATTTATCCGCTCACCCAATTTATTAAGCACCCACACAGCCTCTTGTGGCGAAACAGAAACCGTAAATTGAACAGATGACGTTCGAGCCAGGGGCGCTAAGGCATCCCGTCCATCCAGATCCAGCCAGACTGCATCCCGCTCGTCGGGAATTACCAGCAAATCTTCTTCTCCGGACAATATTGGTGCAAAGTATGGTTCAGCTCCAAATACCGAAGCAGCTTTATAGAGCTGATCTAGACACTTTTTAGCGATGTCGATTACTCCTGTCTGAGTCGAAACCTTTGTAGAAACTTCCATATTATGCCTACCAAGTTCATAGAATATGCGGTTGCCGTCTTTGTCCACGAGTGTTGTAATTAGATCTCCTTTAAGACCTTCCACCTTCCACTGTTTTTCAGCCAGAAATCTCAGCATATGTTGAGACACTTTTGTCTCTACCGGCTTACCATCCTTGTCGACAAACTGGGTTTCAATTTCTGCTCCGATTGTATGAAGCGTTTGGGATGTGATCCCCTCTGTAAAGTACCTAATCAGTTTTTTCATAACTCTCTCCTTGTTAAAGAACTCGTTTTCCTTAAACGGGTGGAAAACAAACCCCCTCCTTATAAGGAGGGGGTTGACTTCATATTTTTGACAAAGATCAAGACAACCCTCTCCCTAAAAAGAGAAAGTTGTGATGATAGAAGTTGCCAAAAATTATATTCATTTTTATGTCAGTTCCAAATACTTTCTTAATCCTTCATAAAAAGTCATCACCGAATTGATATCCACCCACTCATCATTCGAGTGGATTTCTCCCCCCAAAGGTTTGTGCATCATTACCGGGCTCTTTAGTAGAGCAAAGTGACGAGCATCGGAAGCCCCGTAAGTTTGTTTAACGACTATTTTTTTGCCAAAAGCCTCCTCCATCACTCTCAAGTATTTTGTTACTTCCGGATCATTTATATCCGTGAAAGTGGGTAATCCTGTCGAGAGTTTTGACACTTCTATTTCCAATCTCAAGTTTTTGATTATCCCTTCAACTACCGATGTGATATTTTCGATCGAATCCTTCTCAGGATATCTAAAGTCAATTTTCATCTCAGCTTCCGGACAAACTTGATTGGTGGAGACTCCCCCATTAATCGTCCCAATATTCATGGTTGTCTCCCAACTCTCTATCAGATTGTTTTTCCCATAGATTTTCAGTAGCTCAGCGCCGAGCAACACTAGTGAATCAATCGCGTTCTTTCCAAGCCACGGTCTTGAAGCGTGAGCCGGTATACCTTTAGAAACAAGTCTCAGCTGACAAACCCCTTTTGCTTTATCCACAAAGCTCAAGTTCTCACCTCCATCGGGAACAATAAATATTTTTGGTGCAAAGCCCCTGTCTGCGACTGGCTTAGCCCCTTCAAAACCTCCCACTTCCTCATCTGTAGTAATCATCAGACAAAAATCAATATTTTTTGTTTTTGCCTCATTCAGCAAGGCCACACCCAAGGGAATCGAAAACTTCATATCACAAGTCCCTCTTCCTATAGCTTTTTCTCCCTCCACTTTCATTACAAACTGGTCATCTCGACCTGCTACCACATCCATGTGCACCATGTAGCAATACTTCGGAGTGTTCCCTTTAATCACCTGGGCAATCAGCACTTCTCCTTTCCCATTTCTTACTCTTTCAATATCAATTCCTCCTCCAATCATTTTTACGACATAATCAAGCGCTCGAGAATTCTCTTCCGTTTCACCCGGCAAAGTTTTAAATGCCACTAGGTCTGTCAATTGTTTTGTTAAGTCATCTTTAGTCATTTTGCTTTTAATTTCTTAATTGCATCCTGGATAAACAAAGTCTCCTGCTCTCCGGTCTTCATATTCTTGAGAGATATTTTTTTAGCTTGTACTTCATCTCCGCCAATTATTACTACATATGGGATGCCTTTTTTATTGGCATATTTAAGCTGTTTATCAATTTTTACCTCTTTACTGGGATAGATTTCCGTCACTATATCCACCTCTCTCAAAGCCTTCATTATTTGCAGTCCATTTATAAAATACTCTCCACTCATCAAACACACCAATACTTTTGAAACAGTCGAAAATTCCGGCACCAAACCAAACTGCAGACAAGCTTCCAGGGTTCTATCAAATCCCAAACCAAATCCTGTTCCGGGTATTTCCACTCCGGCGATTTTACTTACTAAGTCGTCGTAACGCTCCCCACCCAACACTGAGCCATTGCCAAACCCCTCTATCTTTACCTCCCAAATCGGACCGGTGGAATAGGAGAATGATCGGGAAAGTGTTGGTTCAAATTTATACCAGCTTGAGTCAAAGCCGGTTTCCTTTAGATAGGCAAAAATATTGTTTATTTTTTCGTTTGGTTTCAGATCTCTCACTTGTTTAAAAAACTTTATAGCCTGGTCCCTCTCAATCCCTTTTTCAATCATTTCCCTTATTACTCCCATCTCTCCGATCTTGTCCAGTTTATCAATTGAAACGATGGCTTCGTAGGGAATTCCTACCAAAAGCTCTCGATCATTTACAGACACACAGGCATTCTTAAAACCCAGCTTCCTATATATTTCCAGAGACAAACCAATTACTTCGGCATCAGCCAAATAAGAACTCTCCCCAAAAATATCGGCATCACACTGGACAAACTCTCTATACCTACCCTTTTGAGGCTTCTCTGCTCGGAACGCCGGCTGTATTTGATATCTCCGAAAAGGCATCGGTAATATTTGGGCATATTCCGCCACCACCCTGCAGGTTGGCACGGTTTGATCATAACGAAGCGCCACTTCACGACCGGCATTATCTTTAAATTTAAAGAATAGTTGTTCGCCATCTCCAATTTTTCCCGCAAAAAGTTCCAGTGGCTCTAGTGTAGGGGTCTCCATCGGATCAAACCCCCATAGTTCGAACACTTCTTCAATTTTCCTCTTCAGCCACTGCCGTTCCAAAGCCTCTTTCGGCAAAAAGTCTCGAAATCCCTTTAATGTTTGTATTTTAGTCATATATTTTGTTTAGTTTAAACCTACTTAATAATACCTCGTATCCCTCCAAAAACGAAAAAACCTCCGCTTGGGAGGTTTGTACGATTAATTAAATAAGTCCGTTAAACCCCACCAAACGAATGGTTCCAGTAGGCGTGATGGATAGCAAACACAAACTTACTCATGGAAGTATTCTATCACAGTCTGTCAACCTAGCCTCAAACCGTGATCGGGACGATTCTGGGTTGAAGTGCCTTCTTATAGTCCTCAGACTTCATGGCTATCGAAAAACGTCTATCTCCCGCATTAAAGATCATCCTTTCATTCTCGAACAGTTTAGGATCAACCGTCATATCAAGACCAAAAAAGTTACCAAAGGGTGGCACTCCTCCCGGCTCTACTCCTCCGGTAATATTATTGACTTCAGCTTCAGTTGCAAAGCGAATATCTTTCGCACCAAACAATGTTTTTACTTTCCTCTCATCAAATCTAAGATTTGCAGGCACCACCAGCATCACAAATTTTTTATCTGTCTCAGACTTCTTTATCCTTACTATCAGAGCCTTGGCACCTTGATTGAGTGAATAACCCGTCCGAATACTTGCCGCCTCTTCACTAGTCCTCACGGCTTCATGTTCAAACGTTTCAAACCAATATTGATTTTGTTTAAGCAAGGCGAGAATTTTATCTACAATTGGGTGATATTCCATGGCTAAATTAATTATTTCACCAGCTTCAAATACTTCCTCTTTCCAATTCTCACTACGTTTTCCCCTTGATTTAACGCCAGTTCGACTTCGCCATCAATTCTTTTTTCGTTCAGATAAATGGCTCCCTCTTTTAGCAGTGTCTTAAACTCCGTATTACTGGTTACCAGACCATTCGCCAGAGCGTAAGAAGCCAAAGACGCTTCAGATCCAAGAATAGAAACCGGAAAATCAACCTTAATTATGGGAGTATCTTCCCCAGCAATTTTTTTTACAACTGTATTTTCAAAATATTCTTCAGACGGTTTCGCCTGTTCTTCACCGTGAAGCTCAGACACTATTATTTTTGCCAATTCTTTCTTAAGATTCATCGGGTTCTCGCCTTTTTGGAGACGCTCCTTAGCTTCATCAATTACCGTCTGTTCTACATTGGTACCCATCAGGTAGTAAGTCAAAATTATATCGTCGGCGATAGACATCACCTTCCCGTATATTTCCTCTGGGGCATCTTCCAACCAGATCGCGTTATCCCAAGTCTTACTCATCTTTCGCCCATCGGTTCCCGGTAAAAATCCATTGGCTACTATAAAACTTTCCTTGTCTTTTATGTTTTTTTGTAAGGTTCTCCCCGCCTGCATATTAAATGTTTGGTCGGTTCCTCCCAGCTGAATATCGGTATCCATAATATAACTGTCATACCCCTGCATTATTGGGTAAAGCACTTCCGGCAGACTCACTCTTTTCCCTTCGGTCAATCTTTTCTTTATTAGTTCTCGGCTAATAAAATCATTGAGAGAAAAATTTTGAGTCAGTTTCAGCACCTCACCGAAATTTAGTTTACTAAGCCACTCACTGTTATGGTGTACTTGGATTTTTGAAAAGTCCAGCAGTTTAGCCGCCTGTCTTTTATAAGTTTGAAAATTTTCCGTTATCTGCTCATCGGTTAGTACTGGTCTTTCGGTCTCTTTGTCGGATGTATCTCCTACCTTAGTAGTAAAATCCCCAATCAAGAAAGTTACCTTATGTCCCAAGTCAGCCAAAATTTGCAATTTCCGGAGAGGGAAAGCGTGTCCCAAATGAATCTTTGTGGCCGTCGGATCAATACCCAAATAGACATTGAGTTTTTTACCGGAGTTCAAGACCTTCTCCAGCTCCCCTCGGTTGGGAATAATATTCTCCACCCCTCGGGTGACCAAAGATTCAATTAATTCTTTTTTTCTCTTCTCTTCCATACTTCCAATTTTACCCTATTTACTCTTAGCTAACAGTTTCTTATCAAACGTAACCAATTCCCCACCTAGTCGTTTCGATTGTTCCAAAACTAAACAATCAACATAAGAAATATTGGTCATCAAAAAATATTCAAGCGTTTTCATCACCAGTTCTCTGTTTTCTAAAACAATCTCACTAGTGTCAAAAAAAGATTTCAAGGCAGAAAAAATATCTATCCTACTTACCTTGTAAAACCTTGTCAAAGTATAGACACACTCCATAACGACTTCTCTAGTAACAAATACCTGTTTACCAGACTTCTTAGCTTCATCTAGCGTGTTTTTAACCTTTTCGCACTGTACCAAATTATCCTTCAACAAGTACCTCAAAACCGCATTTGAATCTATAATATACAAACTATTCATCAGCAACGCTTGCCAGATAATCTTCAACGATTGCCTTTTCAAACGCCTCTTTCTCCAGTTTTCTGATCTGACTGGCGGTTTTCCCTTTTATCGCATACTTATGCAATATACCTCCGAGAGACAATATATCCGGTACCGGCTCCACCAACCAACCTGTTTCAGTGGGTCTGATCGTCACTTTTGTGGGTTTTTTGATCTTAAGTAGCCTCAACATCTTTGCCGGAATGCTGATCTGACCCTGGCTGGTTAAGCTAATCGTTTGTATCATATCCATTAATATAACACGTTTACATTACTTTGTCAAGTTTCCATTACAGACTTTTTTCCCTGTCTTCCTTAATAATTTTTCCGGCAAATTCGGCTAGGGTCATCGCTCCCAGATCTTTCTGCCCCCTTTGTCTCACCGAAACCTGATTACTCTCTGCTTCTTTTTCACCCACAATTAGCATGTACGGTACTTTGGAGGCTTCCGCGTTTCTGATTTTTTTGCCGAGAGAATCGGCATCTCTGTTTAGCTCTACCCGGACATCCTGTTCTTCGAGCTTCTTCATAACTTCTTCCGCATAGGCCATTGTTTTCTCGGATACCGGCAGGATTGCCACTTGAATAGGTGATAACCACACCGGAAAAGCACCTCCAAAATGTTCTATAAGGATCATCATCGTTCTTTCGGCCGATCCGATGATCGCACGGTGCAACATCACCGGATGTTTCTGGCTACCATCCTGGTCGGTATAGGTGAGACCAAATCTTTCAGGCATCACATAATCTATTTGCAAAGTCGACAACTGCCATTCTCTTCCCAAGGCATCGGTCGCCATCAAATCCATCTTGGGAGCGTAAAATGCCGCCTCACCTGGACCTTGGAAATAATCAATCTTGTTTCTAATCATAATCTCCTCGGCCCATTTCTCCACTTTATCCCAAACTTTGGGGTCCCCCAAATACTTTTCCGGATGTTCTACGTCCCTGGTGGAAAGTCTGTATTTATAGCTAAAACCGAAAGTCCCCATAATTTTTTTTGTCATCTGCAGAGCCATATCAATCTCTTTGTCCACCTGATCTTCTCGGCAAAAAATATGGCAATCATCCTGCGAAAAGGCTCTCGTTCTTCCCAATCCGGACAACTCGCCAGGTTTCTCATCCCGATAAAGCATCGCAAAATCTGTAAGTCGGAGAGGTAAGTCGCGGTAACTTCTCGGTTGGGCAGCATAAATTTGGGTGTGTTGCGGGCAGTTCATGGGTTTTAGAAACATTTCCTCATCGGAAAAATTGGACACCACCCTAAACATCGAATCTTTGTACTTATCATAATGTCCGGAAGTCTTAAATAAATCTGCCTTGGCAATTTGAGGTGTCCATACTTGGGTATATCCTTCTTCAAACTGCATTTCTTCAACATAATCGTTCAAGGTTCTCCTAACAAACGAGCCTCTTGACGAATAAAGTGGCAAGCCACTACCCACCAAATCGGAAAAAGAAAACAAATCCAGTTCTCTACCCAGTTTCCGGTGATCGCGTTTCCTTGCTTCCTCCATCTGGGAAATATATTTATCAAGTTCTTCCTGTGTCTCAAAAGCCGTACCATAAATCCTCGTCAGCATTTTATTCTTCTCATCCCCATGCCAATAAGCTCCGGCCACCGAAAGCAGTTTAAATGCCCCTATTCCAGACACCGATTCCAAGTGTGGTCCGGAACACAAGTCTTCGTCTATTACCTTTCCGTCCGGCAATGTCATCCGATAAGTCGAAAGTTTTTCTCCTCTGCCGGCAATCTCTTCTACCCACTCCATCTTATAAGGGTTACCGGAGAATATTTTCCTCGCTTCATCTATCTCTAACTCTCGTCTTACCATCTTCGACTCGGATTTGATTATCCTGGCCATCTCTTTTTCTATAACAGGAAAATCAGCATCCGTAATTTTATCTTCGGTATCAAAGTCAAAGTAAAAACCATCGTCTGTCGCCGGACCCATCGCCTTTTTGAGACTCGGATACAGCTTCTGCATAGCCGTATGCAGTACATGTTCGGAGGTATGTCTAAGCTTCAGCATTTTCTGCTTCTTCTCATCTAAATTCGAATATTTTTCGTCTAGTTTTTTCGACATATTTTTCTCGGAACAAGCATCGCAAAGTCGTTATCCAATGATGAAAAGATTGCGCAAAGCGAAAAAGCACGGTTTCTCTGTACCCCAGAGAATTTTTCGCTGCAAGACAGGATGGATTTTGCGCTGGCAAAATCGCATTCCGTTTTTCAGAATGGATAATGACGACAGGCGATCTGTTCCGTCAATAAATAATAATTTTAAAACATCATCTTTCTTTTGTAACCTTGTTTTTCTCCAGACCTTCCTCCAAATCTTTGAGGAAACCTTCATTGTATTTACCGGTCTTCCTAAAATCACTGACTATCTCGTCCACCTCATCAGCTAATTTTACTACCATAGGCGGGTCCCTCTTAACCCTTAACGGCGGAAATAATACCCCTTCGCGTCCTGAAATATCTTCCATGAACCAGAAAAGTCTTTCAGAGTGTCCCCAGCCTGAAGTCGGTGGCATACCGTACTCCAGCATTTCCACAAAGTCTGCGTCGAGCATCTGTGCCTCCTCATCTCCTGCCTCCCTTTGTGCTTGCTGTTCTTCAAATCTCGCTTTCTGGTCTTCAGGGTCATTCAACTCTGTGTAACCATTCCCCAGCTCCGATCCGGCAATAATCACATGGAATCGTTCCGTGAGTTCCGGATTTTCCGGCTTACTCTTGGCGAGAGGTGACATAAACTTCGGTTCGTTGACTAGGTAAGCAGGTCCGGCAATTTTCTTGCGGATTATTTTCCAGCAGTTATCAATCAGTCGACTTCTGTTTATCGTTCCCGTCAACACTACCCCATTTTTCTTGATCACCTCCAACATCTCTTTGTCAGTAGACTTAAAAATGTCAATTCCCAGTTTTTCTTTTATTATTTCCACATAATCTATCTCTTTCCATTCATCGGCTAAGTCATACTCCATCCCTCTACTCACAAACTTGGTTTTTCCATAAACTTCTTTGGCGATATATCTAAAAAGATCTTTCACGAGCTCCATATTGTCTCGGTAATCGGCGTATGCCCAGTACCATTCACACTGGTAGTACTCGGGGAGATGTTCGTCATCCATGCCTTCATTTCGGAAGTTTGGACCAATGGTGTAAATCTTTTCAAATCCTGCCCCAATTAACCTTTTTTGAAATAACTCAGTCGAGATTCGGAGGAAAAAGCCCTGATCAATCGCATTCATATGAGTTACAAATGGCCGTGCGTCAGCTCCTCCGGTCACACTTTCCAGCACTGGTGTTTCCACTTCTATAAAACCCTTATCCTTTAGAAATTTTCTGGTCACTTCCCAAAACTTAGCTTTTCTCTCAAATCTCCTCATCTTGTCCGAATTCATCAAGAGATCCAAATACCGCTTGCGGAAGGCTTCATCCGGGTCGGTAATTCCCACCCATTTGTCTGGCAATGGTAATCTGGACTTAGTCAGAATCTTAATTTCCTTAACCTGAAGAGATACTTCACCCGTCCTGGTTTTGACGACAAGACCTGTCGCCTGAATAAAGTCGCCAATATCGAGTAGTTCCAAATCCTTAAATCCAATCGTTTGTTTTTCCTTATCGGTTGATCCCATTTCATCAGCGCGGATAAATAATTGAATTCTACCGCTTTGATCCTGAATTTGTCCAAAGATTAGCTTTCCATGCTCACGCCAAGCCATAATTCTTCCGGCTAGCGTCATCTCTTTCCCTTCGTATTTCCCAAAATTCTCTACCACTTCCCGATTCTCGGCCTCTTTTTCCGATCTGGCCGGGTACAAATCAATCCCCATTAGTTTCAGGGTTTCAATCTTTTTTTCTCTCTCTTTTAGAATTTCCTCTAATCTACTTGCCATAGCTCTATTCTACCAGTCACTACATCTTCTCCACCGTCTCAATTCCTAGTATTTTCAAACCACTCTTTATCACCAGCCCGGTCACGGCTACCATCAGCAATCTCAGTTTCTCCTCTTCCACTCCGATTACTCGATTCCGGTCATAAAAACCGTTAAATCTTTGCGACAACTCAAATAAGGTCTGACAGATTAGATGTGGCGCGAAGTTTTTAGCCGCGCTTTCAACCATTTCTCCTTCGCCAATTCTTAAAACTAACCACCTCGCCAACATCTTCTCGTCCTGATTCAAGCCCAACCTTACCTCCTGCAGGGCCTGGCCCTGCAGGCCAGCTTTTTCCAAAATTCCTTTAGTTCTTACATAGACATACTGCAAGTACGGTCCACTATTCCCCTCCATCGAAAGGGCCTCCTCCCATCTAAAATCATAGTCGGACTCGGGTGACCTTCGAAGTTCGTTATACTTCACCGCTCCCAGACCGATTTTTTCGGAAACGTTGTCACTCACTCTTTCCTTGGCGATCTTTTTTGCCTCTTCTCCCGCCCGAAAAATTAAATCTTCCAGCTTGATCGTTGTCCCTTTTCTGGTACTCATTTTCTCTCCGCTAAAGGTCATTCGTCCGTGAGCTACGTGTTTAAGTTCAACTCGTTGAGCGTCTTCCCAAAGCATCCTTGCCGCCTCAAACACTTGTCTAAAGTGCAGAGTTTGCTCGGATCCCACTTCATATACATAAAGGTCGGACTTTAAATCAAGCTCGTCAAGTCTTTTTCTGATAGTCGCCAAGTCCCGTGTAAAGTAGGTCGTTGTCCCATCGGCTTTCCGGATCATTGCCGGTGGCATATACTCTTTCCCGTCTTTTTCAAACTTTACGATCAAAGCTCCACCCTCGCCTTTTATAGCTACGCCGGTATCCAATGCCTCTTCGATAATCGATGGCATCATTTTTTCATAAGTACTCTCTCCATATTCATGTTCAAACTCCACTCTCAGTCTCCCGTAAATATCATCAAACTCTTTCATCGATACACCAATGCATTCTTTCCAAATTTTTCTGGCCGCCTCATCTCCCTTTTCCAGTCGTGCAAAGGCTTCTCTGGCCTTGTCTTTCAGCTCCGGTCTTTCTTCTATTCGTTTATTAAATTCTACATAAAGATCTTCCAAATCGGTAACACTCATCTTTGAAACATCCAGTTTCTTTTCTTCAACCGCCGCGATTATCATTCCAAACTGAGTTCCCCAATCCCCCAAGTGATTATCATTGGTTACCTCAGCGCCTGAATGTTTATAAAGATTAAACAAGGCTTGACCAATAATGGTGGACCGTAGGTGCCCCACCGAAAACCTTTTAGCAATGTTTGGTGACGAGTACTCCACCAGCGCTTTTTTACCGCTCATAAAATTGCTATCTAGACAACTGTCACCGTTTCTAAGCATTTCCTTTAAACCATCCACAAGCACTTCATCCTTAATCCAAAAATTAATAAATCCTGGCCCAGCAATCTCGATTTTCTCTACCACTTCCATCAATCTTTCATTTTCCGTCAATTTTTTTACCACCTCCTCCGCTAACTCTCTTGGGCTTTTGTCCATCTGTTTTGCCATTACCATCGCAATATTACTGGCATAGTCGCCCATTTTTTCATCCGCCGGATGCTCCACCGAAAAATTGGCAAGTCCAAAAACCTCCCCAATCGCTCTGTGAATTTTTAAAGCCGTCCTTCCCGTCGGCACTCTAATTCTTTCGGCAATCTTCGAAATATCTTTTTTAACTTTTTGTCTAAATTCTGTTTTCTTTTCTTCAATAACGACACCATCTATTTCCTGCTGAACTAATTTTTTCCCTGACTCAAAGTTTATTTCAAGTTCAGGATTGCTCTCGTCAATGTAGCAAACAGATATAGTTCCATTCAGTTTTTCTTTAACCTGATTTGCCAATTCCTCAGTTGCTTTTTTCAAAACACTGTCTTCAACAGCCACACAAGCTTCTGTCACCAGAATTACGTTTTGAGTCTTCTCTGTCAACATAGTTCTCTTCCCTTCTCGCCAATTCCATTTTCGACAGATAAAACCTAGATCGTCCATATAAGTCACCTCCCCCTTATCGCAAGTAATCACTTCCTCAGACCCCAGATAAATTCCCTTTTCGTCCCCAGTAGCAAAATCAAGTCGAATGTCTCCCTTCACCTTATCCAAGTCTTCACCTCCAAACGGCAAAATATATTTAAGTGAAAGCGCATTGTACAGATTTACAAGAGGATTAATGTCGGATAGTTCCTTTCCTTTTAAGACTCTTTTAAGCAGAGCCTCTACCGACGAGTTGTATTCGGAAGGTTTTGACCCAAAAGCCCGGTAGATCTCCCTCCAAGGAGCTATGTATTTATGACTTGACAATTCCACTCCAGACAATTTAATCTTAGCTTGTTCTTGCTCAGCTTTCAATTCGTCTACAAACAATCCCTGTTTAGAATTATCCACTCCCAACGCCACGACAACTCCAAGTCTCATGCCGGAGTATGTCTCAAATATTTTTTTATCGACTATTAATTTCATTTTTAAGCCCAATTCTCCTCAAATTTTATCACCTTCCTCAGTAAATCTCCTAAACCTACTCGTCCACCCTTCCTCAACAGCTTTTTCCTCCGCTTCCAATATTTGCTTTCTAGTCATTCCTTTTGTAATTTTTTTCGCATCTTCAGCAAATATCCCAGCTAAACTAAAAATATCACCGCTTCCATTCTTGGAAACTTTTCTCAACCTCTCTACTCTCGACTTCATAAGCTATTTTACCTCATAAAAAATCCCCCATTTCTGAGGGATCGTCTATTTCAAATCCATCCCGGGGCGGGCATGGCTTGCGCAAGCTTCAAACACCTAATTCTTTGAACTTCGGTCAAATCGTCAACCAGAAAATCAATCACCAATTTTGCGTTAGCCATCGGCGAATCGGTAAGATTCAAATACTGAACTTCGTTCCATCTAAAACCCAAATCCATAAGCACCTTGTACCTCTCGGTATATTCGCAGCACATCAAGGGGCTCAAAACTTTTTCCCAAGCGATTTCCTCACGTGAACCCAAATTTTTGGCCATTCCTACCTCCTCTGTCAAAGTATACTTCCAGCCCACATTCTACCACACCTGCAGGGCCAGGCCCTGCAGGCCAGACAAATATTTTTCGGCGTCCAGTGCCGCCTGACATCCCATCCCCGCCGCCGTCACCGCCTGTTTATACTTGAAGTCCACCACATCACCTGCCCCAAAGACTCCAGCCACCGAAGTCTGTGTCGGATAACCTTTCATCCAGTCAACTTTTAGCTCACCGTTAATCCCTGTTTTCAAAAATCCCTTCTCATCCAAATCCACTTGACCCTTAAATAATTCCGTTGCCGGAAAATGCCCGATCGCCAAAAACAATCCATCAACTTTCATTGTCTTGAGTTCTTGAGTTCTTGAGTTCTTGAGTTCTATCGAGTGCAACTTTTCGTCTCCTTGCACTCGGATCACTTCACTATTCCAAGTTATCTTAATCTTTGGGTTGTTCTTCACCCTCTCCTGCATTATCTTACTCGCCCGAAACTCTGATCCTCTATGAACTATCGTCACTTCACTCGCATATTTAGCCAGGGCCAAAGCATCTTCCATAGCCGCATCCCCGCCACCTACCACTACCGTTTTTTTATCTCGGAAAAAAGCCGCGTCACAAACGGCGCAAGTGCTCACCCCCCTACCCATTAGTTTTTCTTCACCCAAACCAAGCATTCTTGATGTCGCTCCCGTGGAAATTATGATCACCTTCGCTTGGATTTCTTTTTCGCTTACCCAAACTTTTTTTGTCTCACCGGCGAGCTCCACCTTCACCACATCTTCATATCGTACCTCAGCCCCGAAATTTTTTGCCTGAGCTTCCATATTCATCATTAGATCCGGTCCCATGATCCCCTCTTTAAATCCGGGATAATTTTCCACCAAAGTCGTATTCATCAGTTGCCCTCCAGCCTTCACTCCAGACAGCACCAGCACCGATAAAGTCGCCCTCGACAGATACAATGCCGCCGTATATCCGCTCGGCCCTCCGCCAACGATTACTACATCCCATTTTTTTTCTTCCGTCATTTTATTTAACGATCTTTTCAATCATTTGAGCATAGGCATCCTTGCCTCCAAATCCCACCTGTCGCGCAACTTCCTTGCCTTTTTGATAAAGGATGACCGTCGGGATACTCATTACGTTGTAATCTCCGGCCACTTTAGAATTCGCATCTACATCCACCTTACCTACCTTGATCTTCCCCTCATAGGTTCCAGCCAGTTCGTCTACAATTGGTGACACCAATCGGCATGGGCCACACCAATCGGCATAAAAATCAACCAAGACCGGCATCTCTGACTTAAGTACTTCCTCGTTAAAGTTTTGATCTGTAAATCTAGCTATATCCATTTTTTTATTATAAATATTAACTCAAAGGTATCTCTTTAATAGTTTAGCGTATTCCTCTTTATTACAACTATCCACCGCATCGGCCAGAAGTGACTTGGCTACACTTTTAAGCGAGCTCATCGAAGCCACCACTTGAGTCACCACCGCCTCACACTTCTTGTCCTCCGAAATCATTTTTTCAATCCCCCCCACCTGCCCCTGGATTCTTTTAAGCGCCACCTGCAACTTCTTTTTTTCTTCTATTGTCATTTTTGTTCTTGAGTTCTTGAGTTCTTGAGTTCTTGAGTTCTTGAGTTCTTGAGTTCTTGAGTTCTTGAGTTCTTATAATATACCCCCTACGGTATACCACTGTCAACTATTAAAACTTAAATGAGAGAAGGATAATGACCGTGGAAACTATAATTACAAACCATCGTTTTTCTTCTGTTCCCACCTCTCTTTTTATTTGCCAAAACCATTGTTCAAATCTCTCTTTGTTCCAAAAATAATCATAGATCAGGTCAAACGACAGATGTATTCCCATTCCCAGCATAAATCCTCTCCCAAAAGGACTGGTAATACTGGTTATCGTCAAAACCGCCAGTACCATCCAAACTATCACAAATAAGAAGCTCCTCATAATTAGTTCCCTCTGTTCATGTCGCTCATTCAGAATTAGATACAGTCCCTCATTAAATCTTTTTCCATCAAAAAGATCCTTCAATCGCTTCCCCAAAGCCTCCTCCGGTTTCATGAGAAAGCTATAAACAAATCGATCGGTGAAAACAAACAAAAAACCAATGATGGCTCCCAACAGCCACCAAAGTAGTCCCAGATCAAAGCTAAAGTTTCTGGTGACAATTTTCCACAAAATCAATATTGCTAGTGTCCCAAACAACACATACTGATGCAGTGAAATCTTATCTCTCATATCTTATTAATTCTAACACTGCTACGTTCCTCCTCTTTTATTTGCTTTAATTTCCACATAAACATCTTGCCCTTACTTCTGGCACCGGCATCCATGACAAAACTTTTTGCTTTTTCTATCAGCTCTCTCGGATTACTTTTTACAATCCGCATATATATCGGTGTATGGGCCGTATCGTCCAGGGCTACCGCCAATCTATAGGCATAGTCTTGCCACTCTCGACTGATTCTCTTCTGCTTGGTCTCATCCAGCTCATACTTATCCAAAATATTGGTCATCGAGTTGAACCCTAGTTTATTCATCGTTAACAATATTATAATGAAGTGAGTCTTCTTATGTTCAAATCTTCAAAATCCATCTCCAGTCTCAAAGAATTTTTTGTCACCTACAGGGCAACCCTAAAAATTGCTTGGGATATGGACAGATCTGCTCTCATAAAGATCACTCTTGCCAATGCCACTAAGGGTGCGCTAGTTTACCCAACCCTACTAGTAAGTAAAATGATCATCGATTCGGTCGTCAACACTATCACCACTCGCGATATTTCAAACGGGCTCAAAATCATCATCTTCGCCACCATCCTCGGTTGGTTAATCGATTCATTTTCTGGTTTACTCCAAGAAGTAGACTATGTCTATAGCTCCAGTCTTCCCCGTCTTCTTTCCGAGAAAATTCAAGTAAACATTTCTAGGAAAATCAATTTACTCCCAGTGACTACAGCCGAAAACCCTGAGATTAGGAATCTTCTGCAAAAAGTCATGAGCAACTCCGGACGCGCCGTCTGGTCTCTCGTCATTCCCATTTCCACCTTTCCTGAGATTATCTTCATCATCATCGCCACGGCCATTCCCATTATCACCTTTCAACCACTACTCATTATTCCCTCATTCATTCTCTCCATCCCCAACATGCTCATTGGCATCAAGTACAGCAAGGAACAGCACGCTCTTAGCACTTCTTATGCCCCCAAATGGCGCATTTGGGGAGCCTTGGAAGATTTCAGCATCAAAGGAAAGTACCTCTACGAAAACAAGATTTTAAATCACGTCAGTGTTCTCTTAAACCGGCGTATCAAAATGGCTACTGATTTTTTCAATGCAGACAAAAAAATCAACACCTCTCACGCGAAGCGCCGTCAATCGGTTGGAATTCCCTTGTCTCTCTACCAGACCGGCACCCGATTTTACCTTTACTATCTCGCCATTACTCAAGTACTCACTCTGGGTAGCGCTCAAATCACCAGTTCTGCCATTGAGAGATTTATAAACAACATTAGTCGCCTTATCAGACAAGCAAATGATATCTTCCAAAATTATCTATTTATTGCCGATTACGAAAAACTGATGAACATCGAAGAGGAAGATCTCTTGGTAGGACTACCCATGCCTGTCACAATTTCGCGAGGGATTGAGTTTAAGGATGTCTGGTTTAAATACGATCACTCCCCAAACTGGATACTGAAAGGCGTTTCATTTAAGGTGGACCCCAAAGACAACATCGCTATTGTCGGCGAAAATGGAGCGGGAAAAACAACTTTAATTAAACTTATCTGTCGCTTCTACGATCCCCAAAAAGGTGAAATACTTCTAAACGGACTAAATATAAAGTCCTACAACATCAGGGATTACCGCCATCAGCTATCAGCCCTTTTCCAAGACTTTGCTCAGTATCCTTTCTCTGTTGAAGACAACATTCAATTCGGCGATATAGATAAAAATAAATCTAAACTAGCAATTAGAAAGGCCGCCAAACTAACCGGAATTTCTGATTTTGTAAAATCCCTTCCTCTAAAGTACAAAAATCCTTTAGACAAAGAGTTTGCTGGTGGAGTTGAACCCTCCAAGGGTCTTTGGCAAAGAGTGGCGTTGGCTCGTATCCTCTATCGCAACGCCCAAATACTAATTCTAGACGAACCCACCTCCAACGTCGACCCAGAATCAGAGGAGCAAATTTTCTCGGATTTATTGAAAGTGGCTAAAGATAAAATGATCATTCTGGTCTCTCACCGCTTCAGTACGGTCAGGAAGGCAGACAAAATCTTAGTCTTGGAAAAAGGCGTCGCTGTTGAACACGGCAGTCACCATGATCTCATGAAACAAAACGGACGCTACAAAGAGCTATTCTCTCTCCAAGCCCAAAGCTACCAGTAGTTCATCTGCCGCTTCCTCCAGAATTTCATCCAGTTCTTCCAGCTCTTCTTTTCTAAATCTTTCCAGCACATAATCGGATCCGGTTCCTGTATAAAATGTTTCTTCTCTATTATCCACTCCGATTCTCACCCGCAAAAAATTTTTATCGGGCAGGCTAGACTCCAACGAGCTTACTCCATTGTGAACTTTCGGGCCGATTCCTTTTTGGATTTTATACTCTCCGAACTTCAGATCCAGATCGTCATGTACCAAAATTACCTCATCCGTTCCAAGTTTATAAAAGTCCATTATTTTTCTGACGGCTCTCCCTGACTCGTTCATAAAGGTTTGTGGTTTTACAAACATGATGTCTTTTTCTCGATAAACCAGTGCCTCAAACTTACTCTCCAAAGAAAACCTGGCCCCCTCGGAAAGCCTGTCCACAAACTCAAACCCGACATTGTGGCGAGTATTAACATATTCCTTGCCTGGGTTTCCTAGTCCTACGACGAGTTTCATGGTGACTCTATTCTATCCTTTATAATCTCTTTTGTGAAAGTCATTCTTCTCCTCATCTTGTTTTTAATTACCCTGCTGTACTTTCCTCTCAATCGTCAGGTCCCTAAGTTTAGTTTCAAAACCAAACTTGACTCCCAGATTCCACTTCTGCCCTGGACCGTCTGGGTCTATTTTTCTTACTTTCTATTTTTTCCCCTATCTATCGCTCTTACTTGGAACTCCAGATACGCGTCTCCTTTGTTGGTCACTCAGATTTTTTCCACTCTCATCGCTTCTTTAATCTGGAAAGTGTTTCCAAACGGCGTCATTCGCCCACTAATAAAAACTCCCACCAATCTCAATCACCGACTCCTCAGCCTTATCTACAAATATGACCGAGACTGCAACGGTCTTCCCAGTGGACACGTCCTCCAATCCTTCGTGGCCTGTTTCTTTTTGGCCCTGCTCTTTCCAAAAATTTGGGTTGTTTTTGTCCTTGTTCTTTTGGCTATTAGCCTCTCCACTCTCACCACCAAACAGCACTACTTTCTCGACATGATAATTACCCTATTGTTCGCCCCTCTTATTATCGAGCTTTCTTTGTATATAATTCCCTTATGAATGACATTCATAAACCATTTTTCTCTATCATCATTCCTGCTCTCAACGAAGAAAAATTCTTACCTCTCTTGCTTGGTGATCTAACCAAACAAACCTTTCAAGACTTCGAGGTCATCGTCATCGACGGTAAATCCGAAGATAAAACCATCGAAAAGGCCAAACTCTTTACCAACAAGTTACCCCCACTAACCATTTTATCGAGCGAGGTCAGAAATGTATCGGTTCAAAGAAATCTTGGGGCAGGAAAGGCTCTTGGTCATTATTTTATCTTCAACGATGCCGATAACCGACTCCCAGAGTACTTCCTTGAGGGTATTAGATACAATCTCCACGTCAAATCTATTGACCTCTTCACTTGCTGGTGCAATCCGGACTCTAATCAGAGCTACGACAAGACCGTTTCCACCTACCTTAACCTATTGGTTGAGACGGGATACCTTATCAAACAACCCATCGCCTTCGGGGCCATGATCGGTTGTCGCAGAGATGTCTTTAAGGTCATCGGCGGTTTCAATCCCAAAATAGGCTTCGCCGAAGATACCGATTTTGTCAGACAGGGATTCAAGAAGAAGCTGTCTTTTATCGTTTACCACGAGCCTCGCCATCTTTATTCTTTCAGACGATTTCGCCACACAGAAAAACTCAAACTGCTCCGGCAATATGCCATCCTCAACCTCAAGTATTTTACCAATCAGAAAGTCAACCAATCAAAAGAATATCCCATGGGCGGATCACATATAGATTACAATGCCTCAACGCCGGATTTTATTAAAACAGTTCTAGCCTCTTTCAAACACAATAAACCAAGTTCAAAAATCGTCGACAAAATTCGTGCTCTGTTAAGTCTAGAAGCAAATCTGCCCTAGGCGATCATCAGCTGTATGCCGATGAACATCGCGTATATTCCCATCAGCACTGCCCCCTCCCATCGATCAAGTTTGTGTTTTGACTTGGTAAACAGCCAAAACAGTCCCAAAACTATCATCAAAAACATCCCCGAGATACCTCTTTGTAGAGGATCGCTGTAGACAATCGGGCTAATAAAGGCGATTATTCCCAAAATAAGAGTTGAGTTAACCACTACACTTCCCAAGGTATTTCCCAAAATAAGAGAGGTTTCTCTTTTTTCCGAAGCCATCACCGACAGTATTAACTCCGGTAGGGTAGTTCCAAAAGCTATCACCACCAGCCCGACCCAAAACAGATTTACTCCCAAAGATCCTGATATTTTTACCGCCAAGTTAACCAGCATCCATGCACTAATCCCCAAAATGCTCAAGGCACAAAACAGTCCAATCCCCTGCATCGCGTGCTCCATCTTTGTTTTAAGTCGGTGAACGACTTTCTTTCTTCCCAAAAGTTTTAAATGTTTTAGCGGCACGCTCCCATTACCAATCGTCTTGTTTACATACCATAGATACAAAGTTATCAAAAGAACTCCGTCTAACCGGCTCAGACTTCCATCAGACAACAAAAGCCAGGGGGACATCGCCATTCCTACCGTCATCCACAGCTCTCTCTTTAAATATTCACCCACTATGGGAATACTCCCAAAGACAAGAGCCGCCCCACCAATAATCCAGCTCAGGTTAGCCAAATTTGCTCCAATAATATTTCCTAAGGCAATTTGAGGCTCAGATCGAATTGCCGCGGCCAAACCCACAAACAACTCGGGAAGTGATGTCGAAAACCCCACCAGTATGGTAGCCAACATCAGTTTATTGGTTTTTATTTCATGCGCCAATTTTTCAAAACTGTCCACCACCGCACCCGAAGACACCAAAATTATCAGTATCAAAAAAATCCCCCATAAAATATCCACCACCATGCTTTCATTTAATCACACTTTTCCTTCTCTTTCTTACTTCCACAAAAATTGGTACTAAAGAAACCACAATAATCCCCAAAACCAAATAATGAAAGTTCTCTTTAACTACCGGCAGGTTTCCAAACAGAAACCCACCACCCAAAAACAAACTCACCCAGGCAAATCCACCTACCATATTGTATTTAATAAAATCTCCATAGTGCATCTTACTTATCCCCGCCACAAAGGGAGCAAAGGTTCTCACTATCGGCACAAACCGGGCAAAAACGATCGCCCTTCCTCCATATTTTCTGTAAAACTCCTCCGCTTGTTCCAAGTATTCTTTTTTAAAAATCTTACTTCCTCTCTCAAACACACTTTTTTCAAACTTGTCACCGATCCAATAATTAACCGTATCTCCCACAATCGCCGCTACCAGCATCAAAGGGTAAAGAATCCAAAAATCAAAAGATCCCATGGCCGCTAGAGCTCCCGCCGCAAACAATAGTGAATCCCCGGGCAAAAAAGGAGTTACTACCAATCCCGTCTCCATAAATATCACCAAGAACAGAATCAGATAAGTCATTGTGCCGTACTGAGCAGTCACCAAAGCCAAGTTCTTATCTATATGTAGAAAGAAGTCCAAAATCATTTTTAAAATCTCCATAAAGCCATTCTAACCCATCAACCTCCGTCATTGCGAATCTCGTACTCGAGCTGAAGCAATCTCAAGCACCTCTTTCCAGGTAGTTGATTGCTTCGGGCTTTTGTCTTCACGGAACTTAACTAACCTGGGAAACCGGAGAGCCACACCTCCTGCGTGGTTTGGACTTTTCGTTATCTCGTCGGCGGCTACTTCCACCACCACCATCGGCTCCACCCAGACATCCGGTATCAGGGATCCGCTCACCAAATAGTCTTTGGGTTTTTCCTTAACCTCATTTTCACCCAACCTCTTTTTTAAATCGCGAAACTCTTCGTCCGTCAAACCAGTCCCCACTTTGGCTATCGAAACCCATTTCCCATCTTTCTTAATTCCGGCCAAAAACGCTCCTATCCCAAAACTTGTCCGCTTCCCTCTTCCCAAATAATATCCCAGTATCACCAGATCAAAAGTATCTGAGAGTTTTCCCGTTGTTCCCTCTGCCTCTTTAATTTTTACCCAGTTCCATCCTTGTCTGCCGGGAAGGTACTCTCCACTCCATTGTTTAATTACAGCCCCCTCAAATCCTTCTTCTAAAAATTTATCATGCAATTTCTGGATTTCCAGAGCGTCTTTGGATTTAAAATACTCATCGGGAACCAAAGTATCATTTTTCTTTATTATCTCAGTCAGAATTATTCTTCTTTCAAAATAGGGTTTTTCTACCAAGCTCTTGCCATCAACACTCAAAATATCAAAAACAAAAAACTTTAATGGTACCGATTTGGCCGTCTCTGCCACGTCGTGTTTTCGTTTTCTGGTAATAGTTAGCTGAAATGGCAAAATTTTTCCGGACTTTCGATCATATCCAACCGCTTCACAATCCAAAATAACTTCATCTGCCTTTATCCAGTCTTTCATCAAAAAAAGCTCCGGAAACATCGGACTCGACTCCTCCAGATTCCTCGTATATGTTTTTACCAAAGAGTCTTGAGTTCTTGAGTTCTTGAGTTCTTGAGTTCTTTTGAAGTGTATCTGCACCCTTGTCCCGTCAAACTTTCTTTCCACCGCTACTTCTCCCATCTTATCTACTATCTCTTGGTAATTATTTAACCGCTGACACAAAGCCGATACCACCGGCACTCCCGTCTTAACCTTAATATTTTTTAGTCCGGCGATACCTTTTTCCTTCACCACTTTAGCAATAAACCCCGGATCTGGATAAAGTTGAAAAGCGTTGTCCAGTCCTTTTCTTAAAGTCTTTCCGCCACTGGTCATCTGAGATAGAGCATCAAAAATAGTTTTCTCTGAAAATCCCAAACGTAATTTACCCAGCACCATCCTTGCAATAAATTTTCTCTCCACCGCCAATGTTGTCAGTAATAGCTCAGTCAGTCTTGCCACCTTTCTTTCTTGGCTTCCATTTCCACCCTCTTCTGCCATTATTTTGAGTTTTTCAAAAACTTCATTTATAGAATACTTCACCGCAGTCTTATTCTTAAACTCAAGCTCCTCCATCAACAAACCAACATCTCCTTTGGCTTTATATTTCTTTTCTACTACATTCTCGGCCAACCCCGAACCCTCAACTACACTCCTCAGCACCATCTTCACCGCCATATTAAATTCCTTGTTGTCAAAGTCAGGCCCCAGTTGGCCAAGAGTCAGGTAAATCCCTTTATCCGTTTCCTCCGGCTTCATTTTTTCAATCAATTCTGCCAACACTTTGGTTATCTCCAAGCGCGATGAAATCTTTTCCAGCTTCTCCAAGTAATCGGCAAATTCCTTAAATAACATATTTCATAGTATAGCAAGATGAAGTGCTTATAAGACGATGCCGGACTATGTCAATTCGGAGCGGAGGGATGCCCCCTGTATGCCCAGGAGCGAGCCGAGCACCGCAATTGATCGTAGTCCGAATCGGCTAAACACTTCGAACCGAACGAAATTTTTATCGATAACTTCTCATCTTCCCCATTACGTAGAGCGCCCCTTTGGTCTTCCCCTTCTTTTTAATCAGTTTTTTATCCATCAAGTCTTTCAGGTCACGCAGTATCGTATCGTCGGACACCATCAGCAGGACACTTCTAATCTCCTTAATGGTCATTTCATTTTTTATGGTCATCTCTTCCATAATGACGATCTCTCTTTCGGTTAAGGAGACTACCCTCCCCTTCTCGGACTTGAATATCGGTGTCTCACCCACTAGGTTTAATACTTTTATTTTTGTTTTTTCACTCGCCTCCTCCATCCATCTGGTAAAGTGTTCCAACCATATCGTCAAGCTTCCGCCATCTCTCTCTACGGAAGCAACGGCCAGCGTATAAATCTCTCTGTTTTTCAAAATTTCTTCTTCCGGTGCCCATATTTGTTTATGGTGGTATCCTTCGCTGGACAAGATCAAATGATTAAAACAAAGAGCGGTGATCAAGTTATTATTTACAAAGGGGCCGATCCTTACCAGCTCGTAAAGCATAGTCCCTGCTTTTAGTACCGGATGCAACTCATTCTTAGTCACACTGTTAAACCAGCCAAACAGATCCTCCATCTGGAAAGGAACCTCTACTGCCAAGGGGATCCCTTCTCGATTTTCGTACACCCCATCAGACTGTCTATATCCACCCAGTTCAGGCACTGCGACCAGTCGCTCCCCCACTAAAGTATTTAATTTAATTAGATCATTTACCCCGTAATCGGTTTGTTTAAACTTATTAGTTAGATAGGAGATTTGTTCGGAAAGTTTATTGGCATTCAAAAAATTTAACACTTGCTGAACATCTTTTTCTTTTCCCACCACTCCCGTTCTCAAAGCCACCTCCCCGGCCTTATCGTCCCTCTCCGGCTCGTCTTTGACTATTTTTGCCACATCATCTGTACTCAAACCATTTTCCACAAAATGAAACACACTGTAAATTCGTTTTACCAAACTCTCCAGTCTAAGTCTCCCCTCCCAATCCACCTGCAACTGAGCCAGTTCAATGATCTTACTGTTTACTTCAATATTTATTAGACTGGAAAGAATCTTGTTTGTTATCTGATACGACGGAGAAAACATAAATCAATTATCGCATTTTCTGCGGAATATCACAAGTTATTTACCGCCTCTCCGTATATTTCTGGCACCATATTTACTACATCATCAGCGTTAAACATATAGCCTTGCCGTTCGGCCAACTTTTCTGCCGCTCCTTTTACCAAATATGAGGCCGCCGCCGCGGCAAATATCGGTTCGTCTTTGGCCAAAAACCCCGCCAACACACCGGCGATCGTGTCCCCGATACCGCCCTTCACCAGTCCGTCATTTCCTCCCAATATTTTTACGACTCTTTCACCATCGCTTACTATCGAAATTTTATCTTTCGTCAAGATTACCAGGTGATACTTTTTAGCCAGTGATAGAATCTGTTCACCTCTTTTTTCAATTTCCTCTTCTATTTTTTGACCAAACATCATCTCAAACTCTTTATCATTTGGAGTCACCACTGCTCCTCGAGGCATTTTTTCTACACTTACCACTTGCAGGGCTCCACCGTCGATCACCCATTTTCTGTCGGCATGTTTATCAAATAGATCTTGACACCTTCTTCTCGTCGCTTCTCCCTCGCGGTCACAAACAAAGTTCTGTTCTTTGATGTGGCTCCTCATCATCCCCGGTCCAATTAGTACCGCATCAGATTTGGCAATGTAGTTTCCGGCTTCCTCGTAAGGTACCCAAACAAAGCTAGACAGCCCTGTTTTGATTTTATCTGCCACCTCTTTATCTTCGTCCGGTGTCGAAAAATAAACCATCCCCGCAATTCTAGCCGCCCCTCTCAAAGCCAGTAATGGTGCGCCATGAAACAGTTTGCTTCCTCCAATAATGGTCACTTGTCCGGCGGCATGTTTGCCGACGATATTTTTCAGCGTCTTACTGTCCTCAAACCAGCTTTTATCAAATGTTTCAATCTTCACATCACCAATTTTACTCCTATCAGGGCCAGGCCTTATAGGATCCCCAATCTTCAAGGCCTGGCCCTAGAATTTCACAAGCATTATAATAAAACAATGAAACTCAAAAAGAAACCCGTCAAACCACTTCCACACGCCGTCGCCACCCAGGTTATCACTCTCATTTCTACCTCTTTCGGTCTGGTCGCCGCTCTAGCCTGGAACGAAGCCATTAAGGAGTATGTTGAGGTCTTTATCAAGCCCTATTTTGCCAAAAGTTCCGGAGTCATCTCCCTTTTTATCTACGCCATTGCCATTACGGCCATTGCTGTTCTTGTTACTATTCAAGCCACCCGCATTTTGGAAAGAATCAACTCTAAGAAAGTCTGATCGTTTTTGCCTTCTTAAACATTTTAGCGTCCCCTTCATCTGCGGTGGTCACCACCACCTGCCTGCCGGACATTACTCTCAGTACCTCTCCTTTATGCGTCTCGTCCAGTTCGGAAAAAATATCATCCAGTAGCAATAATACTTTTTTGTGACTTTTTTCCTCCATAAAATAAATCTCTCCCATCTTTAAAGCCAGTACCGCCATTCTTTGTTCTCCCCTAGAACCGTAGGTGGCTAAATCGCGACTTTTATCTTTAATTAAGAAATCATCTTTGTGCGGGCCTACCAAGGTGTATCCCACCGCCACCTCAGCCTCTTTATATTGGCTAAGCCTGGATTCACTCACCGCACTCATGTCATAAGCCATTTGAATATTTTTAAACAAATCGCTTTTTTTAAACAAAGCATTTATATATTCAATCAAATCTCTTCTTTTGTCGGAAACTATCTGGCCGTGTCGAATTAAAAGTCCATCCCAAAAGGTCAGTGCGTATCGACTGGCAGATCCATCACGGATAGCGTCAAGAATCTTATTTCTCCTCCGCAATGCCTGCTCATAGGTGGACAAACTATTCTCATAGACCTTGTCTACCTGTATCAGAAGACTGTCCAGAAACTTCCTTCTCGGACTCGGAGATCCACTAACGAGCTCGACATCCTCGGGCCGAAAAAGCACTAATGGCAGTAGTCCTAATATGTCTCGTCTTCTTTTTGATACCCCATCTACTAAGTACTTTCTTTTGTTGACCATCTTGCCCATCACCATTCCTCCGTTTATCATTACCTCCAAAGTCATTTGATCGTCTTTTGCTAGCTGAAGATCTCCCGCCACCTTCCCCAGTTCCTGTCCAAAAGTAACCATCTCTTCCGTTCTCTTCGCCCGAAAGCTGTCTCCGACTCCCAAAAGATAAATCGCTTCCAAAAGATTTGTCTTTCCTTTGGCATTTTCCCCCACCACCACATTTACTCCAGGCGAAAACTCGAACACAGCTTCTTTATAATTTCTAAACTCGCTCAGCCTTAAGTTTGTCAGCATTTCTACCCATATTCTACATCCTTATCCCCGCATTGCTTTATTTTTGACAGCTTGGGCAGAAGAAAGTTCCTCGTCCTCCCAATTTTATCTTTTGAATTTTGCTCTCACAATCCCGGCACTTCAGACCCTCTCTTTTATAAACCAAAAAATGATCTTGATAAGTTCCACCCAGTCCTGAAACTTGAACATAGTTACTGGCACTGGCACCTCCATACTTAATTCCCAGATTAATCACTTTTACGATGGCTTTGTGAAGTTTACTGACTTCTTTTTTTTCTAAAGTGTCGGTCTTTCTCTCCGGTCTTACCCCGGCCATAAATAAAGCATCATTCACATAGATATTCCCCAGGCCGCCAATTTTGTTCTGATCAAGCAAAATTAGCTTTATCGGTTTTTTAGTCTTCTTTAATGAATTGAAGAGATAGTCTTCTGTGAAATCTTTGTCTATTACATCTGGAACTTGATACCTAGAGTTCTTGAGTTCTTGAGTTCTTTCTACTAGTTTCATCCATCCAAACACGCGCATGTCGTTAAAGAACAGTTTTGACCCGTCATCAAAAGTCCACACTACTCGGGTATGTTTACTGTGCAAGCCATTCACCCAGTCCGCCGTCGGATGCCCTCCAGAAACTCTCATCTCCCCATCTACAAATACCAATTGGCCGGTCATTTTTAAGTGAACTGTTACCATCTTCTCGTGGTCTTCAAACGAAACCTCGATTACTTTCGACTTTCTTTGTATATCCTTAATCTTCCGGCCGATCAGCGACTTGGGATCACCGGCAAAACTTTTTGCCCGCAACACTTCGATCTTAGAGATAGTTTTCCCAACAAGGACTTCTTTTAGTTGTCTTCTAATGGTTTCCACCTCCGGTAGTTCAGGCATATTACAAAACTTGCCTCGGGGTAAACAATATCCACCCGGCAGAAACAAAGCACAAAATCGCGATTGTTACAAACAAAAAATTAAATCCCAAACTACTGGCAATAAAGCCGCCAATGATAGTTCCTAGAGCCATTACCAAGTTCGACACCATCGCCCAGTCAGAAAACTCCATTACTTCTTCTTTTTTATCAATATGTTTGGCAAACAAAGCTCCAAATGTCGGAGTTCCAAGCGACTCAGCCAAACCAAAAACAACCTGCGACAAGATTAACAACAGAGCGCTGTCAATAAAAATATAGCTTAAAAATCCCAAGCCTCGAATAATATAACTAACCACCAACATTAGTTCCATCTCTTTTAGCATATCTCCCCACCTAGCGACAAATAAAAGAAATAAAGTCGTCGATACGTAAAACACTGCCGTTGATACGCTCACCAACAGGACTCCTCCTCCTATTCTTTGAACATAGACAGCGTAAAGTGGCCCGAGAAGCAAGGCCGCAAACACATAAAGCGAGTTACTGATAAACAACACCTTCAAGGCCAGATTATTTCTCATCCACGACCATCTTATCAATTATTTTCCTAATCTTTTTTACGAAGTTGTCTCTGGAAAATTTTCTGGCCTGCTCTACCAGTTCAGCTCTGTTCCATTTTTTCGATTCAAACTTTTTCATCGCCAATTCCAATGTTTCCGTATCCGTATTGTTTATTAACAAACCGGTCACCCCTTCCACCACCGTCTCTTTAAATCCCCCTCCGTTAAAAGCGATCACTGGAGTTCCGGAAGCCATCGCTTCCACTGGTGTAATTCCAAAATCCTCATCTCTGGCTAGAGCAATAAACCCCTTAGCTCCGGCATAGAGCTCGCCCAGTCTTTTATCGTTTACTCTTCCTAAAAGCTCTACTTCTCTAATCTTCCTTAGCTGTTTTTCTATTTGAGAAAATCCCACTGACTCTCCTACAATTTTTAGTTTAAAGCCGGTCTGTCTGGCCGCTTTGGCCGCCTCGACCAATCCCTTGGCTCCCACCAATCTCGAAACAATTAAGAAATAATCCTGTTTTTTTACCCCCTCACTTTCTCGGATAATTTTCTCAACATCTATTGGTGGATAGACCACTTCCGCTTCTTTTCGATAGAATTTCCAGACCCTCCTTTTTACGTTTTCGGAGTTCACTATCCACTTATCAACTCTTTGGGAGGACCAAAAATCAAAAATTCTTAAGAAGTGATTAACAATCACTGCGTAAACTCTCACTATCCAAAATCTTTGTAAATTTATGCTCGTTTCATATCCGTAAAGAAATCTCGGTGGAGTGTGGCAGTAAGCCACTACACAAGTTTTTGGGGAGACCTTAAAACCTCTGGCAAAATATGAGGAACAGGAAGTAATTACCAAGTCATAACTAGACAGATCAATTGACCTCCAAATTAGCGGTACCAGAAATCTCAAGGGGCTGTACAGGTTAAAGCTTTTTATTAGCCAACCAAACGAGCTTTCGATAATTTTTCTATCGGCAAACTCTTTATCACAGCTGGATCCGGATACTTTGAAAGCGGTGTAAATGGGTACTTGAGAGTACATCTCGGACAACACTCTTAGCACTCTCTCGGCTCCTCCAAACTCCTTCATAAAGTCGTGTACCAAAGCAATTTTCATATAAATATATCCTGGATTTCTTTCTCCCAGGAATCTTTAGGTAGTTTACTAATCAGACTCTTAAAGTTCAATTCCTCAAACAAAGACAGGGCTCCGTTTTTGTCATAGTTAGTTAACAAACAATCGTCCCAATCGAGTTTCAATTGTACGTCACAATTTATTTCCGCTAAATGGAAACTTTTTTCAGCCATTTCCTTGTCCGACGACAACATGGCTTTCACTCTTGGAGTAATCTTTATGTCATTAATATTTTTGTAAATATTTTCTAGATTTCCAAACTCTTGAATTAATTTGGTTGCCGTCACTCTACCCACCCCTTTAACCCCCGGAATATTATCCGAGGCATCTCCCATTAAACTTTTCAAATCAATTATCTGTTTGGGGTTCAAGCCGTAAACCTCTCTGACTTTGTCCTCATCAAAAACCACCGACTGGCCGTGATGATTCTGGATCGGTAGATAAACAACAACTTTTTTCCCTTTAATTAATTGAAGTGAGTCTCTGTCTCCCGTCACAATTACCACCTGAGTATCCTCATCTTGAGTTCTTGAGTTCTTGAGTTCTTGAGTTCTTTCGAATGCCAGCCTTGAGATCGTTCCGATAATATCATCCGCTTCAAAACCCTCGATGCCATACTGAGGAATATTAAGTTTCTCCACCACTTCTTTCGTTCGGTCTATTTGTGTCGCCAAATCCTCATCCATCGGGTCTCTGTTGGCTTTGTAAGCTTCAAACTCCTGTTTTCTAAAAGTGGGTCCTTTAAGGTCCCAAGCCACCGCCACGTGAGTGGGAGACAGTTTTTCCAATACCGACAACAGCATCGATGAAAAACCATATACCGCATTTACCAGCTCTCCTTTGGGTGTCGAAAGTGGCGGGTAAGCGTGATACGCTCGATGTAGCAAAGCGTTACCATCGATGAGAATTAATTTCCTCATTTTTCGTCTACAGATGGCTTTATCTTTCCAACAATCTTCTCAAACTCTTCTTGCTCAATCGTCTCCACTTTCATCAATCTGTCCACAATTTTATCCAGAATTTTTCTATTCTTCTTGATTACACTTTCAGCCAATTTATAGCCATCGTCTACAAATTTCTTAATTTCCAAGTCTACCTTTGCCTGCATCACTTCAGACAGTCTAATGCTGTCTCCCGCACCATATCCCCAAGCATTGGTATCTATTGTTTGATTAAGAGACACCGGCCCCAGCTCACTCATACCAAAATCTACCACCATCCTTCGGGCTAATATGGTTCCTCTTTCAATATCACTGGCCGCTCCCGCCGTGAGCTCATTAAAAACGATTTTTTCGGCCGCTCTACCACCCAACATCATCGCGATTTCATCTTTCAATTCAGACAAGGTCTGCTGATATTTATCCGTCTTGGGTCGGCTCATGGTATATCCCAGGGCCATTCCTCGAGAAACAATGCTTACTCTGTGAATCGGATCTGTCCCCAGCAACAAGTGGCCTACCAAGGCGTGCCCGGCTTCATGATAGGCCGTCATTTGTTTTTCTAGCTTAGACTGTAATCTCTTTTTTTCCGGACCCATCTTAACCTTCATGGCCGCCTCTTCAATATCTTTCATTTCAATTTCCTTTTGACTATCTCGTGCCGCCAGTATGGCCGCTTCATTAAGCATGTTCTCGATGTCAGCCCCGGAAAAACCAACCGTTCTCTCCGCCACCTTGGTCCAGTTAAGATCTTTTATAAAGGGTTTTCCTTTTTTGTGGATCTCCAAAACAGCCTTTCTGCCGGCGATATCCGGAAGGTCTAGAGTTACTCTGCGGTCAAAACGTCCCGGCCTAACCAAAGCTGGATCCAGTACATCAGGTCTATTCGTGGCGGCCAGTACTATTACATTGTCCGATTGAGTAAAGCCGTCCATCTCCACCAAAATCTGATTTAAAGTTTGTTCTCGCTCATCATGACCACCAAAACCCCCACTGCCACCTCTAGTTCTACCGATGGCGTCTATTTCATCGATAAAAATTATCGACGGATTGGCTTTCTTAGCCGTATCGAACAGGTCTCGCACCCTGCTGGCTCCCACTCCTACCAACATCTCCATAAACTCCGATCCAGCCATCGAAAAGAAAGGCACTCCGGCTTCACCGGCCACTGCTCTAGCCAGCAGTGTTTTTCCTACTCCGGCCGGACCGGTCAAGAGAACTCCCTTGGGAGTTCTGGCTCCAAGGTCGATGTATTTCTTGGGATTTTTCAAAAAATCAACCACTTCTTCCAGCTCTTTTTTGGCTTCGTCCACTCCGGCTACATCCGAGAACTTGACGTTTTGTTTTCCCTTAGCAAAGAGTTTGGCCTTACTTTTTCCGATACCAAACATGTCCGCTCCCCCTCCCTGTCTTTTCATCATATAAAACATCAATAGTCCAAACCCAACTATCGGCAAAATCAAAGACATTACATTCCAAAATGAATTTATCAGATCTTGAGATACCACCTCCAGTTTTATTTTACCCTCATCCACGCCGGCTTTCTGCAATTGATCCATAAAGCTAGCTCCTTCCTCTTTACGGGACATACCGATTACTTGTTTACCGTCCAGCTCCTTTGGGTACAAAAGTATAAGCTCTTGTCCTCTTATCTGAACCGACTCAACCTTGCCTGCTTTTATTTCGGCGATGGCCGTCGATAAAGGAATTTCTTTTACTACTCCTGCAGAACCCAACCAGAACTTAATCAGACTTGGTAGAAAAAGAAATAGTATCAATATCCACATCAGAACTCTTCTTAAGTTCAGATTAAATCTGAATTCAAACTTCTTTGTCTGTGGTTTAGTTTGTTTTGCCATCTTGAACTTCCTATCTTATCACCGTTCCTGGCTCAACCGAGTCCGGTAAAAAAATCATCACTGCCCCCGTTTCTCCGTCAGCCATGATGGCCATGCCTTGTGACTCCTCATCGCCCATCTTCTTGGGAGTCAGATTAATAACCACCGGAATAATTTTACCTACTAAGTCTTCCGGTTTGTACCATTTACGAATTCCCGAAAACAGAACTCTCTTCCCCAGTTCTACTCCCAAATCCACCTCGTATCTAATTAGTTTATCGCTCCATTCCGGCGCACTCGCTTCCACTATCTTCCCGGCTCTTATATCCAGTTTTCCAAAGTCACCGTAAGTAATCAAATCTTTCATTTTATTTATTCAAACCGTTTATTATTCCTATCGAGGTGTAAACCTCTTTTAGTGTCTCGTTGGCTACCATCGCCGCCTTTTCCGCTCCTTCTCTCAATATACTTCGCAACCCTTCTTGATCATTCGCTAGCAATTTCCTTCTTTTCTTAGCTTCGTGAAACATCCTTTGATGCGCTACGATCAGTCTTTCCTTAACCTCCACGTCACCAACCATTCCCTTACTGTATCTGTCTTTTAAATCATTCACCTCCTCCTTATCGTCATTCAGTAGGTCATGAAAAATAAACACCGGATTACCCTCCACTTTTCCCAGATCGGTCGCTTTTTTTCTATTCGGATCCGTAAAACTACTCATTATCTGCTTGCGAATAATTTCATCATCTTCAAAAATTCCAATCACATTTCCGAGACTCTTGCTCATTTTCCTTTCTCCATCAGTACCCACCACCCTACCGGTCGCCTTTGAGATCATAGGTTCCGGCAATACCAGTATATTTCCATATTTGTTGTTGAATGATTCTGCCATATCCCTAGTAATTTCTACATGTTGTCTTTGGTCTTCACCGACGGGAATAGCCTCAGGTTTATATAACAGTATATCGGCAGCCATAAGTATTGGATAATTGAACAAACCCATATTGATCGATTCGGATCCGGCACCCTTCTGCAATTTATCTTTAAAGGCGTGCATTCTCTGCATGTGACCATAAGTTACGTAATTTCCCATAACTACAGCCATTTGAGAATGGGCGGGTACATCTGATTGTCGAAAAAATACGCATTTCTGGGGGTCAAGTCCCAAAGACAGATAGTCCAAGATCACATTTTTTATGTTTCTTTCCAAATCCTCCTTGTCTTGAACCGTGGTCAGAGCGTGGAGGTCAGCCACAAAATAATAAGTCTCATTCCCGTTTTGAAGCTCAATTTGAGGCTTAACGGCTCCAAAATAGTTGCCAATATGCAAGGCACTTCCACTAGGCGTTATACCGGACAAAATTCTTTTTTTCATAGTAGCAGGGACGGGGGTCGGACCCGTGACCTCGCCCTTATGATGGGCTTGCTCTACCACTGAGCTACCCTGCCATTACCGTTTATTTTATCACGCATTAGCCTCAAGTCCGTGTCAACCCTTCGATCAAACCCAGAACCAAATAATTTAAATCCGTACTTTTTTTGACTATCAAGTTTAATGTCCCAAAATGCTCCTCTGTATTTTCATATACCTTTGAGGAATTTACTTTTTTCAGACTAACTTTACGAAACTCATTTAGCGGAATTCCGGTAACCTCAGACCAATATTGTTCAACTTTGGCAACCCTATTTATATGAATCTGGTTGACTCCGACCTTACAATAGATGTCACTTCTTGGAATATTCAAACAATCGACTAACCATTTAATCATTAGCTTTATCATCATTGGGTCTGAATTAGAAAACACCAACCTACGGTTCTTCTTGTTTCCTTCTGCCCAATATAATGCCACGCCTGCAATGAATATGTCTCTTGCACTCATTTGTCCAACTAATTTTGCTCCCCTCTGCATATTTCTGGATAATCTCCTCAATCTTTCTTCTCTTATACTTTTCCATGCCTTCGCTCGTCCAACCGCACCACCTTTTTTATCATCCTCGATTAACTTATCTTGCTGTTCTTTGGTTAGCACAATATCTCCACACCAAAGACTTACGGTGCCTTTCGAAACGCCGACCATATTCGCGATTTTTCTTATGCTAATTCCCTCCAGTCTCATTTTTCTAGCTTCGAGCCTCTCTTTTGATTTTGCCATCCACATTCATTTACCCATATATTACCCGAATTGTCAAGCTCACCCATCCGTGATAAAATATGGGTGTTCGTTATTTGCGGGTGGAAGGTAAGTATCTTGTCGGGCTCATAATCCGACTTAATTAGGGGGCGGAACCCTAGACCCGCAACAATTTCCACCACTTTTCCCAGTTATGCTCAGGCAAACCAGGCTCTACCTCGTCTACAGTTCTCAAACTCCCTTTCTTAGGCATGACTACGATCACCTCTCCCACCTTTTGCATATTGAGTTTCTCTCTAATTAGTTTTTCTATATAAGGTTGGGTTTGAACCAGTTCCAGTTTCTGTTTCAAGTTACTTTGTCGTGCCTCCTCAGCCGTCAATCTTCTTTCCGACTCGGTTATTCGGTTAAAACCGGTTCTTATTTGCCACACATCCTTAGCCAAAGAAATAATTATCAACCAAGCTACGACCAAAATAACAGCCTTTAACCAGCCTATCTCGTGCCTATCGCCATTACCACGATTAGCCACTTGCATTTGCTAGACCTAGAGTGTTATAATTAGCGCCATACATAATTAAAGTATCTAAAACCATGGAACAAACCGAGCTAAATATCAAACAGGCCGTTTCGGCCTTCAAAGCCAACCTTGCCAAGCAAGGCCGGGCTTCTGCTACTATTTTAGCTTACTCTAAGGATATCGAACAGCTGGCCGACTTTGTCGCCAAGTCAAACATCTTGAACCTAGATGAGGTCACCAAAGATCATATCGACGCTTTCAAAGCCGATCTGGCCGAAAAAAACTACACCACCAAGTCAGTTTCCAGAAAAATTAACTCCATCAAATCCTTTTTCTCCTATATTGAGTCCCAAGGCCTCATCACCGAAAACCCTTCCGTTGGAGTTTCTCACCCCAAATACGACATCAAACCTCCTCGGCTCTTAAACAAAATCGAGTATCGCGCCCTTCGTGACACTTGCAGAGAGGATCTTAGAATGGCCGCCATTGTTGAGATTCTTCTCCAAACTGGGATGCGTATCTCTGAGCTTGCCAATCTAAAAATTTCCGACATTGATGGCCACACCCATCAAATCACGATCCGTGCCTACGAATCACATCCGGAACGTATCATTCCCATCAACCAGCCGGCCAAAGAAGCTCTTGATCGATATCTTACTGTTCGTCCCAAAAGCGCCAACACCAATGTCTTCATCACCAAGACTGGCAACTCTTTCTTAATCAGAAATATCCGCTCTAATCTTGACCGATACTTTCATCTTGCCGGTATCGAAAAAGCCAAGGTCAATGACCTGAGACACACTTTTATTGCCCAACAGCTCACTTCCGGCAGTCCCCTAGTTTATATCAGTAAGCTCGTGGGCCACAAAAGACTCTCCACCACCGAAAAATATCTGGAATTCATTTCCGAAAAACCAGCTAAGGATAAACCTAAGATTGTTGACCTCTAAGTCCTTTTGGTCAGCTTCCTGATAGTGTCCAGTGTTGTCTGAGATAAAAAACCCAGAACGTCTCCCATTTTCTCTATTGAGCCTACGGCCATCGCTAGCCAGCCCGAAGTCGATCTTCTGGTATCTTCCAATATGACAAAGGCATTCTTAACCCCCGAAATCTCCAGTGACTCGCCGGTTATCTCATCTTCAAGATAGACGGTGACGGGGTTTCCGGTTTTCCCCAGCTCCAAGTTTCCGCTGATAACCATTTCTTGTGGCCAATTGTTGCCCAAATAGTCCTTGATTCCCCCCTCGGGCTGAACCACTCTCAAGAGTCTATCTTGCTTTACCTTAATTTTTTGAGTATTTTTTGTCATAGCTTTCATTTTTGGTGGGCGACTCAGGGCTCGAACCTGAAACCGAACGTGTATAAGACGTTTGCTCTACCATTGAGCTAGTCGCCCCAATTATGAAGTATTTTACCACCCAAAAATTACAGGTTTGATCTTCTCTCTATTTCCTCACTCACTTCGGCAACATCCCGCCCAAATTTCAGCCTGGATAATTCCCTGACCATCCTGGACACTTCCAGACTTCCTTGAGCCCTCTCCGCTTTTAGATCTCTCTCTACGTTCATCGAAAATGGTCGCACCGGAGTTCCGTTTACGACTGTTTTGACATAAATATTTTGAGCCGGTATATTAGCAAGATCCGTCTCACCAAAGACTCCTTCAAACTCTTTGGCCAAAATGGCCGCATCCTGAACGCCCACCCGATAAGTCATCAAGGTTCCACAGTTCCCAAAGATAGCGTCTCGAACTTGTTCGTCGATTTGGCTCACAAACTGATTAGCGAGCACCAAGCCAATTCCGTACTTTCGTACTTCGGAAAGCATCTGGGCAAAGTCCGGCGTGGCAAAGTTTTGAAACTCATCTACATATAAGTAGAAGGGGCGTCTCTGCTCCTTGGGCACTTCTTGTCGGGAAAGTGCCGCCGATAATATCTTCGGAATCAGTATGTTACCCAAAAAGCTGGAGTCTTCCTCCCCCAATATACCTTTGGCCAGTTTAAGAAACACGATTTTTCCCTCGTCCATAGCCGTTCTAAAATTAAGGGTGCTCTTCGCTTGACCAATGATGTTTCTAATTAGTTGATTGGTCACGAACCTTCCAAACTTAGAGGCGATATAATCCAAAGTCTCTGATTTATGGAAGTCACTGGTCTGCGCAATCTGGTCCGTCCAGTAGCGTTTGACAATCGGGTCTTTTACGTTTGGCAGTATTTCTTGGACGTATTTCTGATCTGTCAGGGCTCTGTTCACCTCCACAAAAGTGGCTCCGGGAACGGTCGCCACCGTCAGCATGGCGTTTCTGATGGCGTGTTCAAATCTCGGTCCCACCATTCCGGTCCGGTGTGGATCGTAGAGCTTGTACATCAAGTTGATGATCGAAGAGGCCACGATGTGCATCTCTTCATAATTCCTTACTTCAAGTAAGTTAAAACCCATCGGTCTCTCCTTGTCCGAAGGATCAAAGACCACCACATCTTCGGCTCTCTCCGGTGGCACCAGCTCCAACAGTTCCTCGATACCGTCGCCATGTGGTTCCATAAAGCAGAGCCCTTTGCCCGCCCTCATATCCTGAATGATCATCGATTTCAGAAGTTCCGTTTTTCCGGTACCCGTTCGGCCGATGATATAAAGGTGTTTCATTCTGTCCGTCTCTCCCATATAAATATTTCTCTCTTGACCTCTGTCTACCGATCTGCCAAGCCACAAACCGGACTCGGGAAACTCACCCGATGCCGGGGCTGTCTTTGCCGTCAGCCAGTAAATGTGTGAAGTTTCAATTGTTTTGTTTGGAAGGTGCCACACCGTTGCCAGCTCGTCGGTCGACAAGACCGAGTTTAGTCCCCACATATTTTGATATCTGTAAATAAAATCGAGCATAAATGACTGTTTAAACCAAATTTTGTTACCGGTGAAATTGTTTTGATTACCTGCAAACTGGGAAAAAGTTCCCTTTAGGTTGCTAAGGTTGGCTTTCGCCTGATCCATAGTCGGAGCCACACTCACAATTCTAATGCTGGTCAAAAATCCTACCTTGGAACACTTATTGGTAATCGCCTCCATGTCCTGAGGGTTCATCTTAAATCTTGCCTTCTCCGGATCGGATTCGTCTTTTTTCAGCTTTGAAACGTAATCAAGGCCGGACTTACTCCAGTGAGACTCGGCTGGGGAAACCACTATCTGTATCGCCGCCGCTTCATTATCTCCAAATTTTGCCATCGCTGAAGTAATTGAAGACAAAGAATCTACCGGTAGCTCTTTAAAAGATTTTATTGGTTTAAAACTTTCATTTTTTAAAGCCAACTCGGCAAAATCTACTTTAGTATCTTTATAAAAGATATTGTATTCATCAACCTGTTTGACGTGGGTCCCGGGATAAGTACCGGAAACTAGTTTTTCTACCAGCTCGACATTCTTTTTATGACAAGAAATATAAAACCGAATATCTTCTTTTCGCCCCACAATCTCCAAAGACAAATGTTGTTGTGACTCAAACTTCTGCCAAAAGCCTCCCTTTTTTAAGGAAAAAAGAGAGGCAAACATCTGTTCGACCGCATCAATCTTTATTTCATTGTCCTTGGGCACGGCTATTTCCAAAAGCACAAAGTTTAGACTGACCTCTTCTCTATTTCTGTTTCGAAGCCAGATTACAAACAACATCCAAAAACCAACCACCGTTGTCCCCAGCAAGGTAAGTCCCAAGAGTATTGCCAAGAAATACTGAATCCAGAAGTTTAGATAGATCATCTGTTTACTTGAGGCGACATATAAAAGACTCTGCCTGGATATTTTTTAATCATCATGACACACCATTCAGACAACCACCGCAGTCCCTCAAACACATGGTTTTTTAAACCGCCCTCTACTCCCGTTTGATCAAGAGGCAGAATTATTTTCTGCTTGGTCGAAACCGGAATCACGCTTGTTATATTCGGGCTGGTGGGTCGAGGTGTAGTCATCATCCCCGGGGAAACCTGTTGTTGACTGTATACCGGTGGTTCTTGCGTTTCTGCCTGATGTTCTACTTTATCTATATACCCCTGAACCTCTCGCAAGGCGATCTCGTCGGGAGTCAGTTGGCGTTCTATTTCCTTACCCAAAGCAGGCATATCTAACTATACCAAAACTGCTTCACTGTAACCAGAGAGAAGCCAAGGAAGACAAATAAATCCCACAAGAAAGATATAAAAAGAGCGGTACAGCACCGTAAAATCGCCCAAACTAACTCTTAGCAATGTCAACAAAAGACTGATAGTAATCAGACCCTCCTAGAGCTTCCCCTCATTGGGATCTATATCGCAACCAGCCACACAAGCCAGCTCCTGAGCCGCCTTGGTATAGTCCTCTTCCTCGTATCGATATAGTTTACTAAAGTCAATCGTTGGGAACTTCGCTTTCAACTTTTCGTACTCCTCTTTTTCTATCTCCTGGTAAGGCATCTGCGAGTAGGCGGCGTCAAACACCGGTAAAAAGGCCATTCCTCCGATTAGGTTCTTGTGCTCCCAGACCCACTTAATAAGGTCAATCACTTCATCGGGAGAATAAGTTATGGTCACGCTTGGGTTGTGCTCTGTCCAGTTAACTTTATTTTGAAACCAGTAATCACACTGCTGTATGGCCGAATAACTTTTTCTGGTGATGGCGCCATCCGGAGACTTTACCGGAAAGTGAATTACCCAAGTATTCGCTGTTTCGGGAGTCTGACCATTCTCCGGATCCATCGGCACCCCTTCATCTTTCAGCACCTTATAAATAGACGAGTGAGTGCTGACTCGGATGTTTCTGACGTAATAGGGAGACCATCGGGCATGAATTCCCGACGAACAGTTAAATAACTGTGATGAGTTGCCGGAAGGTTTTACACAGGTAACAGCACTTGCTTGGTTTATTCCCAGTTTCTGAGCTGTTAATCTATTTGTCTCAATCGCCACCTGCCGTAGTCGGTTCTGAACTGCCGGATCTTGGGCTACCGGACTATCCATCTGTCCATTAATGTCTACTCCCAAAAGTCTTTCCTCTTCACAGTTTTTCTTCCAAGCCGGTCTTAAACCGGGGAAATTGGTAGCCAGTGATTGAATCGTCCCAATTATTGCCGCCACCTCAACTTTGTCTTTCAGTGTTTCATAGGTATCTTCATGTCGGGCTATCGCTATCGAAAGATTACAAAACTCAAAAGGTCTCAAGATAATCTCTCCACACGGATTGGTTCCAAATTCAGCCACTGTTCGTCTGGCCGGCCTCGTATCAATCGCCGATTGTCGATTAAAGATACCCGGCTCACCCCTTCCGGATTTTACTATCTCCAGCATCTGCTTGGTAACCTCAAACTGTGTCAAACCGGACAGTGGCCAGACCGCGCTGTTGTTAGCGTTCCACCTCTGGCTGTTGTCTCTTTCAAAGTCCCCTGACTTAGAGTTCCACATCTCGTTATCATCAAAATCAAAAAGTGAAATCATCGCCGTTCTTCTCATTCCTCCGGAAACGGCGGCATTGCCCACTTCACACATCATGTCGTGAGCATCAATCGGTCTCAAGAAACTCCCTTGTCGGGCAAAAATTCTTTCTCTGACAAACTCCATCATTCGTCTTAGTGGTTCCGGACCAGATGACCTGCCTCCCTTGGTTCGAAGTATCGCTCCGGCTGGACGGAGAGCGGAATAATCAAATCGAACATCTCCGCCTCCAAGCCAAGTAGTAAGACCGGTCCTCAAAGCCTCGGCCCAACCTTCCGTTGAATCCTCTATCACCATTTGTTTGGTTTCCAAGCCATTCTGTCTTTTTACTCTGGGAAGATTTTCGACATACTTACTTTCCACCGAAAAACCAACGCCGCACCCGTTCATGGAAATAATCAAGGCCTCAACAAACGAATCTATACTGTCCACCGGCTGATAAGAACAGTTGTAAATACTGATATTATTTCTTCTCGCCGCCGGGCCGGCCATGGCCAAGAGTCTCATCGACGGCGTGGCCTTCATTTCCAACATCGAACTTCTGATTCTTTTGTACACACTCGCATCCAGCTTTTCTCCCGACAGTTCTCGTAAATAATCTACCGACCTATCTACCGTTTCTTTCCAAGTCTCTCTCCTTCCCAAATCATAATTAAAACGCGAATACTTATCAAAAAACTGGAATTTCTGGATCTGGTTTTCAAAATAAACATCACTATCCGCAAACGCCTTAGCCACCTCCCTGGGCACCGGTCTGGCATCTCTCATCTTGGCATGCTCCACTCTATAGATAATGTAGTTCTTGGCCGCCGCAAACTCACCTGCCGCTTGCAAAACCAACTCTACCGTATCCTGGACTTGCTCTACCGTCGGTTTTACATACTTGACTCCAATTATATTTACTACTCTCTTAGCTAGTTCCCCTATCGGAGTTGCCGGTTCCTTGCCCAAATCCTCAAAACACAAGAGCATCGCCTTTTCAATCTTCTTAATTTCAAACGGCATTACTCTGCCGTCTCTTTTGACAATTGTCTTTGGAACTTCAAATTTTTCCTCTTTGACTTGCACCTTCTTTTTATTTTTCATTTTCTGCTTAATTAATTGGTAATTATTTGTCCTGAGCAAAGCCGAAGGATTTCTGTGAAGTCAAAACAAACTGCTTAAAATCATCGGCATTGTGAAAATCCAGGTAAACACTGGCAAATCGCATATAGGCGAGCTCATCCAATCTCTTCAGCCGATTAAGAACCATCTTACCTATCTCGCTGGACTTAATTTCTACCGTCCGCCTATTTAGCATCTTGCACTCCACTTCATCCACCAAATTTTCAATTTCTTCTGTTGTTACTTTTCGTTTATAACACGCTTTCCCAATACCCTTCAAAAGTTTTTCTCTATCGTACTGCTCTACTCGACCGTTCTTTTTTATTACTCTGAGATCTATCTTCACCACCGTCTCGTGGGTCGTAAACCGTTTATCGCACTTTTTACACCGCCTTCTCCTTCGTACCCCCACATCCTCCGGCAGACCCCGACTCTCCAGGACGGCCGAATCTTCATTAGAGCAATATGGACAGTTCATAAGAAACACAATATTTAGTGTTGACTTTCATCTTTATCCACCACCCTTAGTATGTCAACCCCCAATTTATCCCAATACGGCGAGATTCATCCCCAACCTCGCCAAAATCGAACCGGTCACATTCCCTGTCCGTATTCTTATCCAAGCGTTTATTATTCCACTCGCACCGGCGAAGAATATTACGCCAACCAAGTCAACTAGTCCCAAACCGTAAACAAATAACAATATTGGCAATCTTATGACTGCTACCATCAACCCCACTATTAAAAAGTTTATCCACTTCCCTTTTTGAATTTTTTCCAGATATCCGGCTACAAAACCACTAAAGGTTAGCTCTTCCGTCACTGCTGTCGCCAAAGCCACTCCCATCATATCCAGATTGCCGATCTCTCCATTAAAATTAAACCTTCTAATCAGTCCAAAATACAAAGCTCCCACAAAAACTCCCCAGACCACTGAACGAAACAAATCTTTTCCGAACATTACTAATTTGGTGGAAAGCGATAAGCCCCACCAAAACAAAGGCACTAACCAAATCAGAGGTTTAAACCAAAGCTCTTCAATTACGTCTGGCAAGCGGACAAAATATCTGAAACTCCCCCAAACAATTAATAGGTATAAATAGTAGTACCAAAGCCGTCTCATCTTTAAATACTAACATACCAGTATAATTACCTAACCATGGTCATCACTCGCCAGAAACTTCTTCAATACCGTCCCACGCCTTTAAGTCTGGTGTTAATTTTTTCTGGCCTATCTCTAATTTTTTTATTTTTTCTACTAAAAGATGTTCCCAATCCGGCCAAACTAGTCAAAACACCGGCTCCCATTAGTACCAAAATCCTTGATCGAAACGGCAAACTGCTTTATGAGGTCTACTCCGACATTCGCCGCTCACCCATCTCCTCCAAAAATATTCCCGATTTTGTCAAACAAGCTACCATCGCTATCGAAGATAAAAATTTTTATAAACACCACGGTTTGGACACTTTGGCCATTATCCGAGCCACTTTTAAAACCTTGACTGGTAAAAGGCTGGAGGGTGGTTCTACCATTACCCAACAATTAGTAAAAAATTCACTCCTCTCGGATCCTCGCCGAACCATCACCCGGAAAATCAAAGAAGCCATCCTTGCCTTAGTCACGGAAGTTTATTACAACAAAGACCAAATTCTGGAACTTTACCTCAATCACGCCCCCTATGGGGGCACAGTTTACGGCATAGAAACGGCAGCCCAGACTTACTTCGGTAAATCGGCTAAAGACCTTAATCTAGCCGAGTCTGCTTTACTGGCCGGCCTACCCCAATCTCCCACTCGATACTCTCCTTTCGGAGCCAAACCGGAGCTGGCCATCAATCGTCAACACGAAGTCCTTCGTCGAATGTTTGAAGATGGTTACCTGACCTCTGATCAGCTGGAAGCGGCTAAAATAGAAAAACTTAACTTTATCAAAAAAAATATCTCTATCAACGGTCCACATTTTTCTCTTATGGTTCGCGACAGTCTGGTTCAAAAGTATGGTGAGGATAAAGTGAACTTGGGTGGACTAAAAGTCACCACCACTTTGGACCTTGATTTACAAAACTACGTTCAAGCTTCACTTTCGGCCGAAATGAAAAAAATTGCCAAGTTAAAAATCAGCAACGGCGCCGCCATCGTTACTCACCCCAACACGGGAGAAATTCTGGCCCTGGTTGGTTCCAAAGATTACTACGATGATGATATTGATGGCCAGGTAAACGTGGTCACTTCCCAGCGCCAACCCGGTTCTTCAATTAAACCCATAAACTATGCCACCGGACTTTTAAATGGCTGGCCAACCAGCACCACCTATCTCGATCTGCCTACTTGTTTTAATGTCTCTGGCCAAAAACAGTACTGTCCCAAAAATTACGATAATACTTTCCGTGGACCGGTTTCTATGCGTCAAGCACTAGCCAGCTCCCTCAACATTCCGGCCGTCAAACAACTGGCTCTCAATGGCAACGCCTCCTTCATCGCTACTGCCTCTGCCATGGGAATTTCCTCATGGACAGACTCTAGTCAATACGGTCTATCCCTTACTCTTGGAGGCGGGGAGGTAACCATGTTTGATATGGCCAAAGCCTTTGGCACTTTTGCTAACAGGGGTGTTACTGTACCTCTTGTTTCCGTTTTAAAGATTGAAACTTTCGACGGTCAAATTCTCGAAGAATTCCAGCCGGAGAAAACGGCAAACTTAGTTTCTGTCATGCCATTAAACTGGACCGATTTTGGGAAACAAAATCAAATACAAAACCTTCTTCCCACCGACCCCAGAGTTACTCTTCCACAAGAAGTCACCTTTATTATTTCTGATATCTTAGCCGACAACGGTGCCCGTTCAGCCGCTTTTGGAGCTACCAGCAAACTGGTTATTCCCGGGCATACCGTTTCCGTAAAAACCGGTACCACCAACGACCTAAAGGACAACTGGTCATTAGGCTATACGCCGGATTATTTGGCCGTCACCTGGGTCGGTAACAATGACAACTCCTCCATGAGTTATGTCGCCTCAGGCGTCACCGGCGCTTCTCCAATCTGGAATACCATCATGAGAAAAGTACTTCAAAACATCAAAGACAAGCCACTGTCAAAACCGGAGATGGTCACCAACTTTCAAGTTTGCAATCTAACCGGCCTTCTGGCTCAACAAGAAAATCAGTGCGAATCCCATTCGGAATATTTTATCGAAGGCGTTCTTCCTCTAAGCCAAAATAATTATCTCACCAAAAAACAGGTTTGGGTTCGACGGTCGGACAAGTATCCGGTTCTGCCCGGAGATGAAACGGTCGACCGTGACCTAGAAGAACACACTGTCGTTTCTGATCCTTTTACTTATGATTTTTGTCTAGACTGCGTCTATCCCGTAGATGACAATGGACACATTCAATGGCCACAAACCATCGTCGACTACTCCAAATTCCAGTCAAAGACTGTTACCCCGTCAAACTACTTGCCAACCCCAACCCCAGAAAATGCTCAGCCAAATTAGAGCCATCCTCTTTGTCCTTGGACTTTCCCTTATCACCATTACTATTTATGTAGTTTGGCAAAATACTCTTCCCCTGATCAGCCCCATTGCCCTTATAGACGTCATTACCGGTCATTCCACCGCTTCAAAATCTCCGAAAATCATTTACGGGTTTTTCCCTTACTGGAACAGTAAATATGCTAACGAACTAAATATAAATTTTCTTACTCACCTTGCTTACTTCGCCATAGACCTCAATCCGGATGGCACCATAAACAAGATAAATGTCAAAAAAGAACAAGAACCTGGCTGGAATAAAATAAATTCGAACGCCGTCGAAAAACTTCTTTACCAATCAAAACTTCTCGGTCAAAAAACCATCCTGACAGTTACTGCCATGGATCCGGAGTTAATCGAGTCAATACTGGAAAATCCATCTAATTCCAGAACAGCAATCAACTCGATCATGGAGATATACAAAAATAAAAACTTTGATGACATCAACGTCGATTTTGAATACGTCGGAAAGCCCGAAACCACAACCAGATCAAATTTCATCACCTTCATCAGAAATTTAAAAAACGCCTGCCGGACCCAAAACAAGAACTGTCAAATCGATGTTGATATCTTCGCCGATACCGCGACCAAGGATCGTCTTTGGGATCTCGTCGGTCTCAGTCCAGTCGTTGACCGATTTATCGTCATGGCCTATGATTATTCTCGTAAGTCATCGTCTCAGGCCGGTCCGGTCGCCCCCTTAACGGGCAAATGTAATCATCAGCAAAGCCTCCCCTGTCTTGATCAAGATATCATCTCCCATCTTTCACAAATTACCAAAATTGTGCCACCGGAAAAGATTATCCTCGGAATCCCTTTTTATGGTTATGAATGGCAAACTGCAGGAAAGGATTTTCTGGCCAACACCTATCCCGGCACGGGTTCGCTGGCCAGTTATTCCCGAATTCAATCGTTGTTTTCCGACTCAAAAATATCCTCTCTCTCGGCTATGTGGTCTCAAACCACCCTTAGTCCTTACTTGGTGTTTGAAAAAGGCGAGGAAACACATCAGATATATTTTGAAAATTCGGAGTCCCTCAAACAAAAGATAAAACTGGTAAAATCCGCCAATCTTGGGGGGGTGGCCATCTGGGCCCTCGGTTATGAAGTCCCCTTCGGAGAGTTATGGGAGCCGATAAAAAACATTTCTACCCTCTAGTTTTTTTTACCCCTCAGCCTTACAATCATGGGTATAAAGAAAAAAACTCAATCCAAAAACGTCTTTTTATTAGTTGGTCGTCCCGTCTTCAGCTTACTTGTCTTTTTCGTTTCTTTTGTCGGTTTTGTCATCCTTTTGTTTGAAAAACTCCTCACTCTTCGTCCTCCCCGTCTCACACTCCCCAAATCCTCCTATAGGGCCAGGCCTTATAGGGTCCCAGATCTTCAAGGCCTGGCCCTATCGAATTTTGTCATGCTCCCCAAACGCAATCTTTTTTTTCTACTATCTCTAGCCGTCCTTTCTTTTATTCTCTACTTTGAAATTTTCCGTGGCTTACCGGACCCCAAACAACTTTCTCAATACCCCTCAAAATTAACTACCCAAATTCTTGATCGAAACGGTGTTCTGTTATACAAAATCTACAAAGACGAAAACAGAACTCTAATTTCTCTAGATTCTCTTCCTCAGCACGTCAAAAACGCTTTTCTCGCCGCCGAAGACAAGGATTTTTATTCTCACAACGGTTTCTCACTACCGGGACTTATTAGGGCTATTTATAAAAATCTTTTCGACGATAAACTCGAGGGTGGCTCTACCATCACTCAACAATTAATCAAAAATACTATTCTCACACCGGAAAAAACTATTACCCGAAAAGTCAAAGAAATTATTCTGGCTATCAAAGCAGAACATCTCTTCACTAAGGATAAAATTTTTGAGATGTATCTCAATCAAGTCGGTTTTGGCGGCCCGGCTTATGGCATCCAAGAGGCCGCCCGTCAGTATTTTGACATCGATTCCCAGGACCTAGATCTGGCTCAAGCGGCTTTTTTGGCCGGACTCACCCGAGCCCCCAGCAAGTATTCTCCATTCGGAGACCAACCGGAACTGGCTATTACCAGACAACAATGGGTTTTACATCAAATGTTCAAGGATGGTTTGATTACTAAGATAGATTTAGACAAATCTCTCGAAGAAAAAATTGACTTTAAATCTGCCAAAATTGAGATCAAGGCACCGCATTTTGTGATGCTCGTCAAAAGCCTATTAGTTGATCAGTTGGGAGAAGGCGTCGTTACCCAGGGAGGTTTAAGAGTTTACACCACCCTTGATGCCAACCTTCAAGATCAGGTTCAAAAGATTGTCACCGAAGAAGTTGAGAAAATAAAAAGGTTAAATGTATCCAATGGTTCCGCCTTGGTCACCAATCCTAAAACCGGTGAGGTCTTAGCCATGGTCGGTTCAAAGGATTATTTTAATTTGAAGGAAAATGGTCAAGTTAACCTGACCACAGCCACTCGCCAGCCGGGGAGCTCTATCAAGCCCTTAAACTACGCTCTCTATTTTGAAAAAGGTCACAACCCAGCCAACATTATCGAAGATCGTCCCGTTACAGTCCGTCTTTCGGGTAATGAAGTTTGGACGCCCAAAAACTACGATGGCAAATTTCACGGCACCATCACTCTTCGTCAGGCATTAGCCAGTTCATACAATATCCCCTCCGTTCTCATCCTTCTGCAAAATGGCGTCAACAACTTCGCCGATTTTGCCAAAAAACTTGGAATCACCACCTGGGACGACCCGGGAAGGTTCGGACCTTCAATTGCGCTCGGCAGTTTGGAGGTCAAGATGACCGATCTTGCCACCGCTTACTCTACCTTTGCTAACCAAGGTATCACTACTCCTCTCCTCACTATCTTAAAAGTAGAAAAAAATACCGGTGAACTTCTTAAGCTAGTTACCTGCCCTAGTCAAAAAAATCTCGCCGGCAGTAACACTGTTGTCAACGCCGAAGAAGTTATCTGCACTCCCAAACGTAATTTGTCTCCAACCACCGCCTATCTTGTTTCCGACATTCTCAGTGACAACGGTGCCAGAAGCGCGGCTTTCGGAGCCAACTCAGTTCTCAATATCAAGTCGGCCAAAGTTGCCGTCAAGACCGGCACCAGCAATGATCTAAAAGATAACTGGGCTATTGGATTTACGGAAAATTTTCTGGTAGCCACCTGGGTCGGTAACAATGACAGCTCACCCATGTCCAAAATAGCCTCCGGTATCACCGGCGCCTCTCCTATCTGGGCCAAAGTATTCAACACCATCTTGGAAAAAAATCATGAACCCAAAAATCTTACGCCACCGGAAAATCTTATCAAGGTACCTATTTGTATTCTTACCGGTACACTTACTTGCACGGGTTGTCCTACCAGGGTTGATTACTTTGTCAAAGGCACCGAACCAAAAACTGCCTGCGACCCGACCGATATTGAACGACGTCTTGCTCCCTCTCCCCCAATCCTCCCACAGGGCCAGGCCTTATAGGGTCCCAGATCTTCAAGGCCTGGCCCTATCGAATTTGACAACTACAATTGATACTCCACATAATTCTTCCATTCTTTGTTTGGGGTTCCATCAAAAGATGGCAGACTAAAATTTCCCAGTTGTAGTCTTGGCCACAACCAAAAAAAGATGGTGGCCCCTACAATTATCATAAATGTCCAAAAGACCACTCTTCTTTCCGCGATTCTTTCTTCTTTGGATTTTTTTCTTTTTAACCTCTTTTTCTTAAAACCGTCTCCGATATTTTCGTCTTCGTCCATCGGCAGTTCCAGCTCTGTATCCAAGTCTTTCATGCTAATCTATTTTCTCCTTCCAAACATCAGGATTCACGAGACACAAAGGCTGTCTTCCTTCAATCGCGTCAGTCACATTATCCACCACTATTCTAGCCATAGCAATTCTTGTCTCAATCGTGGCCGAAGCGGTATGCGGTGTCAAAACGGTATTAGGCAAAGCCCTTAAATCTTCAGGGACTTGTGACTCATCTTCAAAAACATCCAGCCCTGCTCCGGCAATCCATTTTTCCTTTAAGGCTTTTATCAAAATTTCCTGATCGACTATCGGGCCTCTCGAGGTGTTTATCAGAATCGCCGATGGTTTCATCAGTTTCAGTTCCCTCTCGCCAATCAGATGTCTGGTCTCATCTGTCAGAGGCACCGACAGGCTCACCACCTCGGCGTTTTCTAAAAGTTGGTCAAATGTATGATAAGTCACCCCATACTCTTCCTCAAACTCCTCATCTCGATGACGGTTAAAATAGATTACTTTCATTCCCAAGGCTCTGGCCATCCTGGCCGTCCACCGCCCAATCCTCCCGAGACCTACTATCCCCATCGTCTTATCTTTAATTCCGGTACCCAGTAGTAAGTCCGGCTCCCAACCCTTGTACTTTCCCTCCCGAACAAATCTGTCACCCTCTGCTATCCTTCTAAACAAAACCAAAACAAAAGCGATGACTTCTTCAGCCACCGACTCGGTTAATACTCCCGGAGTATTTGTCACACTAATTCCTCTTTTGGTAGCTGCTTCTACTTCAACGTTGTCATAACCAACCGCATAATTACTGATCACCCTAAGTTGAGATCCGGCGCTGTCCATCACTTCACCGTCAATTTTTTCGGTCAACAGGGAAATAATCCCTACCGATCCTTTTACTCCTGTCAGCAAATCTTCTCTCGTGATATTCTTATCTTTCCAAACAACTACTTCATACTTCTCCTTCAGTCTTTCCAAAAACTTCCCCAAATAAACATGTGTTACAAAAATCTTCGGCTTTCCCATACCTTCATTTAACCATATAAAAAGAATGATGTTTTTCAGCAAGGGTGCAGAAGGGCAAGCAAAAGGTCGCGCGGAGCGGATCCGCACTCGTACTCGAGGGACGGAGGTCGAGCACGTCTTTTTGCGCACTTCGAACACTTGTGGAAAATATAACTATCTTATACCCACTCTTCAGTCATCTTTAATTTCTTCTTCATCCACCCCTCCATTTCATCTTTATACAAGAGACCTTCCTTAGCCCCCAGTTTAGTTACTTTATTCCCTCCATTTGCCAGCCCCATCTTCAAAAAATCTTCCGGGTTCCGATACTGTAGTATTCCCGATACCACCCCGCTCACAAACGCATCTCCGGCCCCGGTATCATCAACCGATTTTACCGAAAAAGCTTCCATTTTTAACCACCTTCTGTTTGCCGCCACGCTCGCCCCTCTCTTCCCATCGGTAATCGACAATATTTTTGCTCCCATATCGACCATTTTTTTCACCATCTCCTTCTCATCTTCATAATCTACTCCCAACAAAAGACTCGCTTCCATTCGATTAATGTTAAAGAGATCAAATTTAGGTAATAGTTTTAGCAACCTCCCTTTTTGTTCCAGTTCTTTTTTACCTGGATTAACCCCAATCTTTAGGCCATTAGTCAAGGCAAAGGTTACCATGTCCTCCAAAAACTCCATTTCTCCGCCAAGCGAAGAAATCTGAATCCAGTCCGCCTTTTTCATTTCTTCCCAATCAATCTCCCTTGAATCTATTAGTCCGCTTTCCCCTCTGTACGTCACGATCGATCTTCCTCCATCCGGAGATACTAGCACCACCGAGATTCCCGTCTTCCCTTCTCCTTTTTGCAACATAGATAGGTCTACCCCTTCTCGCTCTAGTTGTTTAGTCATCACCTCTCCCAAATCATCACTTCCTATGCGAGAAATCATCTTTACTGCCTCTCCCAGTCTGTGAAGCCCCACCGCCACATTTGTCCCTCCGCCACCGCTAGTCACCAAACTCTCCTCAGCCTCCAACTTTCCCCCAATCATCTCACACATAGCTACTCCGCCGGGAACCTCATGCCCCTTAACCACCTTTAAGCCATTGGACTTCAACAGCACATCCATCACCGCCGCCCCAATTACTACCACCTTTTGCATAAATTATTTAAATATTATTTCCGATAATTTTTTTGAAATTTCATTTGGGTTTTCGTCCTGCCAAACATTTCTACCAATCGCAATTCCTTTGGCTCCGGCCTTCATAGCTCCTTCTACCTCTAGTTCCAAGTTTTCCCAGTCGACTTTTTTACCTCCCTGGGCCAAAACCCCCGTTTTTCCTGCCGCCCGCACCACCCAGTTAAAACTTTCCGAATCCCCTGTATAAGGCACTTTTACATAGTCGGCATTCAATTCCATCCCCATTCTGGCCCCATAAGCGACTACATCTCGTTCAGACTCTCTACCAGCGACCTTTTTTCCTCTAGGGTACATCCAGGCGATTACGATCATGTCTCTGGCATGAGCCTCATCTTCTATTCTGGAAAACTCCACCAGCATCTGTTCTTCATGCTCACTTCCCACATATATTGTGTATCCCACTCCCACCGCTCCCAGTTCCGCCGCCTTCTCTACTGTACAAAGTTGGAGGGACAACGGTTCTTCGCCTTGAAAAGAAGTTTTTCCGTTTAGTTTCACAATTAGTGGTACGCCGCTTTCTTTTTGATAGTACTTGGCCGCCACTCCCTCCTGAAAAACCACGCCGGTAAAGTAACCGTTTTTAGCAATCTCCATAATATAAGCCGGATCTACGCTCTTATCATCAAAATCAATCGGCCCATGCTCCAGTCCTTGGTCATAAGCTAACAGCATCACCTTCCCATTTTTCTCGATACTACTCATTTTTATTTACTAGTATTTTTATTTCCTTAATTATTTCGTTCTTTGTTAAACCATATTTTTTCATCAACTCCTCCGGCTCTCCACTTTCCCCAAAAGTATCTCGCATTCCCACCCGCCTCATCGGTACTGGATAATTTTCGCCCAGTACCTCTGCCACCGCGCTCCCCAAACCTCCAATTATCGAATGTTCTTCTGCCGTCACCACTTTTCCGGTTTTTCTGGCCGACTTCACCACCGCTTCAGTGTCCAGCGGTTTAATAGTGTGGACATTAATTACCTCCACCTCTACTGTCCCTGCCAGTTCTTTGGCCGCCAGCATAGCCTCGTAGACCATACTGCCACAAGCAAATACTGAAATGTCTTTTCCTTCTCGAAATACTTGAGCTTTTCCGATTTCAAAAGGAGTTGTTCTGGTCGTCATTCCTTCTCTGGCCGGCTTTGTCATTCTCATGTAAACCGGTCCGTCTAAAGCCATTACTCTCCAAACCGCTTTTTTTATTTGTTCATAGTCCGCCGGCGCCAAGACTATCATGTTCGGCAATACCCTCGTAATCGCCATGTCCTCAAAACTTTGCTGGTTGGCTCCATCGGTTCCGTTTCCAAATCCCGCGTGTCCTCCGATCACCTTGACATTATTTTTTGTCAAACAGACCGAGATCCGTAACTGCTCCCAATTTCTCCCCGGACTAAAACAGGCAAAAGAATTTACAAAGGGAATTTTTCCAGACAAAGCCATGCCAGCCGCCAGCCCCATCATATTCTGTTCTTGTATTCCCACTTCAATTAATCTCTCCGGAAACTCTTTTTTAAACTCATCCAGTTTCAAACTTTCCAGTAAATCGGCTATCAAGACCACCACTTTAGTATTTTTCCTGGCCATCTCCACCATCGCCTCTCCATATCCATCCCTCATCGGCCTCTTTTCCAAGTTATTCCAATCTTCCACAAGATTCATCTCGTGATTAATCATTAATTATTTTTCCATCTAAAGTTCTTAACTTATGTAGCTCCATCAGGGCTTGCACCGTCTCTCCCATTCCGGGTGCTCTGCCGTGCCAAGCATAATCATTCTCCATAAAATCCACATTTTTCCCAGGGATAGTGTGTAAAACTATCGCCGTCGGCTTTTCAAAAGTTACTTTTGCTCTATTCATTGCTTTTTCTATCTCTTCCATATTATGTCCATCCACTTCTATCACGGCAAATCCAAAAGCTTTCAGTTTTTCTTCTAATGGCTCCAGTGGCATCACGTCCTCAGTGTGTCCGTCTATCTGGATATTATTTCTATCAATCACGATGGTTAAGTTTGACAGTTTATACTTTGCCACGCTCATGTACGCTTCCCAGACCTGTCCTTCGTTTTGCTCACCATCTCCCATGAAACAAATTACCCTGTGTTTCTTTTTATCCATTCGAGCCGCCAGTGCCATTCCCACCGCTACGCTTATTCCTTGGCCCAGCGTGCCACTGCTATTTTCTATCCCGGGTAACATTCGTGCCACCGGATGCCCCTGCAATCTGCTATCAATTTTACGTAAACTCGAAAGTTCCTCTTTCGGAAAAAATCCCGCTTCGGCGAGGACCGCGTATAGCACCGGACAGTAATGCCCTGCCGACAAAACTACTCTATCTCTATCTTCGTTCCACGGATCTTGGGGGTTAATCTTTATCAATCCCCCTAAATACAATAATGTCCAAAAATCAGCCGACCCCAACGCGCCGGCCGGATGGCCCGTCCCCGCCTCTACCAGCATTTTTATTACCTCGGCTCTTATCTCATTTGCTTTCACTTCCAAATCAGAAAACCTCATACCTCCATCTTACCAAACCACCTACTCAATAAACGCCTTCTCTCCACTCAAGTCATCTTTTATCTCAGTCCTAGGAGGCATTTCCAAATCAAACTCATTTAGATACTCCAAAACCTGCTCCGGCGTGGTCGCTATTTTATAAACTCTCAAGGCTCCCGGCCTAGAACCGATTCTCATGTTCTTAACCAATTCTTCAATTATCGGATACCAAAAACCACCATACAAAATCAGCGGTTTGTGATGGCCAAAGTACAAATAAGCCAGTCCCCAAGCCATCCCTAGCTCTGACAAAGTTCCGGTTCCTCCGTTAAAGATGACGTAAGCATCACCGAGCTCCAAGAGTTTCATGGTTCTATCAACATAGTTATTCATGATGATCTCTTTATCCGCTTTATTTTGCGGATCTTTTCCTTCAAAATTTTCAATAAACTTTGGATAAAATGTAGCCACCGAAGCTACTCCTCCCCCTTCATGAGCTCCGTCTGTGGCCGCCCTCATCACCCCAGGCCCTCCCCCATTAACGATCTCCAGTCCGTTCTGAGCCAAAAGCCTGGTTACTTCCACCGTCTCTTTGTACAGAGGATCGGCTGGTTGACAGTCCGCAAATCCAAAAATAGTCACCGCTTTCAAATTCTTAAATGCCATACCCCAACTATACTACACCGTCATTCCGAGCAACGTCGAGGAATCTCACTCCATCACCCTTGTCATTCCGGACTTGATCCGGAATCCAGAGGATTTTTTTCCGTCAAGTATTCCAATCTCTCCAACTCAACCGCGACATCAGGCGCCTCAAACAAATCACTTCCCACCACAAACTCCATTCCCAAAAAACTTTTGTTAAACTCATCCTCAACTATCTCTTCCGCCCACTCCGCCGCCAAACACTTTTTAATATTCTCTACCTTCAGCCCGCCGTCAACCACAATGGTCACAAATTCACTCATCGCTCTCACTTTCTTGATCTTAGCCAGCACTCGCGCGTCAAATTCCTGTACCCCCTGACTGCCCGCTTTTACCCCCATCAGCAATACTCCATCCAGATCGTTAACTATCTCTTCCAAACCATCCAGGGGAGTGTCGATGTCAAAAGCCAAACCCGCTTTCATGCCTGCAAATTCTGTATCGGCCACAAACCTGGCTCTATCTTCCATTTTTTCCACCTGACCGTAAAGTGCCGTCATACCCGCCGCCGCGCATCTCTCCACCCAGTTTTCCGGTTTTTCCACCATAAGGTGGCCTTCAAAATCTACCACTGTGTCTATATTAAGTAGTATCTCCGGTATCACCGTCTCTGTTGGCGCAAACTTTCCGTCAATTATATCCACTTGAACCCGCTTACAACTACCTTTTATCTTCTCAAACTTCTCCAAAAAAGAAGTAACATCTTTTTCCAGAATTGCCGGAACTATTGTGACCATATTGCCTCAAGTTTACTAAGTTTTTCCAGTCTTGCTTTATATCTCTCGGAATTAGAAAACTCTGTAGTCAAAAATATTTTCACCATTTCTCTTACTCCCTCATCGGTTGAATAGTCTGCCGGTATCGCCAAAGCGTTGATATCATCATCCGTCCTGCCCTTCCTCACCGCTTCAGACCCAAACCCCAAGCCACACCTCACTCCCTTTCGCTTATTCGCCGTTATTGCCATCCCCATCCCATTCCGACAAAACAAAATCATTCTGTCATCATCTTTTCTTTCCAGTACCGCTTTCATGGCATAGTCCACATAATCATCATCCGGATCACTCCTCTCACTCCCCACATCCACCACCTGCAGGGCCAGGCCCTGCAGGTCCACCATCTCCTCCAGCCAAACCTTGGTTTTCTCTTTAATTTCAAATCCCCCATGATCCGCCCCCAGTATTACTTTCATATCAATATCTTACATTATTCGCGTCATTGCGAGTTTCGGTACTTCTATGGATACCCCAAAGAGGGTACCGAACCGTGGCAATCCATAATCAAGAGTCTGCTACCATTTTTTCCAAAAGCTGTTTACCTTCCAACTCCAAACCTTTTTTTGTAAACATTGTCATTCCAACCCGTGACAGACCTTCTTCTTTTGCAAGTTTTGCCATATGTTGCTCATGATCCAGACCGCACAAAAAATGGATTGTATTTTCTCCTTTTACCCTATCCATACCCAATCGATACATAACAATCGATTTTTCAACAGCATGAGTAGGAGCTAATTCTGCTAGAAGCAATGTCCAGAAGGGTTGTGGTAATTTAAAAAACGATTTTCTCAAATCAACCAAGTCTTTTATTGATTTTCTGCCATCAATAACTTTTTTTAGAAAATCGGGAATTACCCCACTCTCAATATTATTTCTCCGAATCATGGCCGAAAATCCAGAAATTACAATTGCAACTCCAGTATTAATTAACAAACTACCGATGCTCTCTCTGAAGAGATTATCCATTACAGTATCTTCCCCCGCCGGTTCTCCCTGATTCATATGATATGCTTGCCTAAAGCCGGACTCCAAGACCACGCCTTCTTTTTTATCAAAATATGTATCATTCACCCACTCCTTGAGATAAATATCAAACTCTTCCTTACCAACACCTTTATCTATGGCATTTCCTTGACTGTGTGATATCCCATGAAAATAAACAGTGACCCCTCCTATTACCACCTTCGTCCCTGGTAATCCCGTTTCAGCCAACACATCTGCTCCCCAGTCACGTTCTTCCACAGCCATAAATTTATTTATATCTCTAAACATTTCACTTGCGACCGATTTAAGTGAGCCATTTTTTTTGCCATATTTGTAGCCCAACCTTCCATTCACTTCCTCTAGCGATCGAGATCCTCTTGCAACCACGAATTCAGTTGTTTCCCCATGTTTAAACTCATCTTCAACGACCATATTATTAATTGTATTTTCCATAATTTAGTCTATACCAAGCTCCGCCCTCAGCTCTTCCGACATCGCTCCGGTACTCCAAGGCGGATCCCACACCAGTTCTATGGTGACGTTTTTAATCTCCGGTACTTCCTTCATCACTTCTCTCACCTTCTTATCAATTACCCCTGCCAGGGGGCAACCTGGGCTAGTAAGTGTCATCTCTATTTCGGCTTCCCCTGCCTCATATCGAACATCATAGATGAGACCCAGATCAACTATGCTTACGCCCAATTCCGGATCAATTACATTTTTCAAAGCCTCACGAATTTTTTCTTCAATCATCATCAGTAATACTTCTCATAATGAATCTGTTCTTCGGGTACTCCTTTTTCTTTTAACCTCTTTTCCATCTCAACAATCATTTCGCGTGAACCACATAGATACACCAAGGTCTTACTCCAGTCTTGTGTCAGCTCGTTCACCAACCCTCCCAAGTGACCTCTAAACCCAGGCCAATCCTCCGTTGGTTGAGACAATACAATATCAAATTTAAAATTATCATAATCGCGGTTTAGATTATCCATTTCTTTAAGCCAATAGAGATCCGTTTCATGTCGCACTCCCCAAACAAGCCTCATCTCTCCGATAAAACTCCTTTTATATAGCAAATCTTCAATCATTGGCTTCAGCGGAGCGATTCCCGTTCCGGTAGCCAAAAACATGATGTGTCTGGCCTTCTCTGTGGCTTGAAAGTCAATTATAAAATTTCCCAAAAATCCCAACACTTCCACTTCATCACCAACTCTGAGTCCCAAGATATACTTTGATCCCACTCCCATCGGTGTTGTGTCCACCAGAACATCGATACTCTTCTCTTCGGGTAAACTGGCCACCGAGTATGACCGTCTCAAGCCCTCGCTATTTACTTTCAGGCTGACATACTGCCCTGGAGTAAAATCTACTTTTTCGTCAAATTCGATTCGAACCAGATAATTTTGTCCAGCCAAATTTTCCCTAAACTCAACCTTCCCGATTAGTTTTTTTGGAGACATTTATCTAAGAAATATTATTATTCCCATCACCACCAAAGCCGTCCCCAAAACAAATCTCATCCAAGCAGTATTTTTATGTTCCCACTCTTTCATTTCCACCACCTGTTTCCCCCCTACCATCACCGTCAATATAATTATCAGCGGCATAATAAAAATCAAATTATAGTAAAGGAAATAGCCAAGCACCGCCGTCATGGACAATCCCGATCTGGCGATCACAGCCGTAGTTCCCACATAAAGGGGCAACATACATGGAGTGGCAAAAATCGTCGTCAATACTCCAATCAAGACCGTCACTCCGGAACTGGTCTTGGCCATCAATTTATTGATCTTTTCAAAACCCATCTTTGGCATTCTCAGATGAAAGGGTGCGTCTTGCCAAAATACATCTTTCAACTGTATTAGTCCGGCGATAACAATCACGCCTCCAAGAATTTGTTTGAACACTCCTGCCAACCACCACCTCTGCATGTAAAAAGCTACCTGATAAAACATCAATCCCAAAACAAGGTAGGTCACAAAAACACTGCCAATGTAAATCATTCCTGTTTTTAACAACCAACTCCTGTCTCTTCCTTTCCTACCAAAAACCAACAAGTATCCCAAAAAAGTAATCAGCATTCCAATACCGCAAGGGTTCAGTCCGTTAGCCAAAGCGGTTGCCGTCAGTATCGGTATATTAATCATGGTTTTTCTCCCAAAAGCTCCTTAACCTTTCCGACCACGAATGGCGCCCCCACTTGCTCTCCGTTGACAAAAAATGTTGGGGTTCCGGAAAGCCTTAGTGAAGCCGCCAAATCGGCGTCTCTTTGAACGTTATCTTTCACCTCCTTGGAACCTAACATTTCCAAAAATATTTTTTCATCCAATCCCAGACTCTTCACATACTCGGCAAATTTTTCTTCCGGTTTGTCCACTGCCGACCATTCCGTTTGCTTTTCATACAACAGAGTCATCATTTCCCATCCCTTCCCTAAGATTCGGGCTGTCTCTACCGCTTTAGCTGAAATCAGCGCATAAGGGTGTAAATTGGCTGGCAGGGGAAAAAGTCTCGTCACAATCTTTACTCCCGGCTTACTAAACAACTCTCTGGTCTGGATGTCGGCCGCTTTACAAGCCGGGCACTGCATGTCCGAAAAATTAACCACCGTTACTTTTATTTCCCCATTTTCTTTAATAAATCTTGCTCCATCCAACAATACTTTTTCGTCTACTTTTAGGGTGCTATCTGGACTCGCCATCTTCGACAGTCCAAAGATCACCACAAAAAGGAGCAAGGCGCTCCCTCCAATCACTTTCAAAATCAATTTCCAATCATTTGTCATTTTAGTTTTGAGTTTTTGATTTTTAGATTTTTTGATTTTTTTCCTCAAATATTCTCAATAACCCACGATAGGCGAGCATGGCACACTTCATCCTACCTGGATTTATCTCGCCACCCAACATCTTTATTATCCCCGTTTCTCCCAACTTTTCCAAGTCTCTCTTGTCCATCCCCACCACTTTCTCCGACAGCATCGAGGCCGCGGCCGTTGAAATCGCACACCCCACCCCCCGCCACTTCATCTCTTTTATTACCAAATCTTCCTTATCTTGAGTTCTTGAGTTCTTGTTTCCTAGAGTTCTTATTTGTATCTGTACCACATCCCCACATGACGAATTCGCCTCATTTATGGTCACATCCGCGTTCTCTAATTCCCCAAAGTTCCTCGGATTTTTGTAGTGATCAATAATTTCATCCTTGTAGTCCGACATTTAAGCAAACACTTTTGGTACTTCTTTCAATTTTTCTACCAAATAATCAATTTCTTCTTTAGTATTGTAAATATAAAAAGTCGCCCTCACCATCGCCGACACTCCAAAACTGGTCACCAGTGGAGCGGCACAATGCTGTCCAGATCGTACCGCAATTCCATAGTTGTTCAAAACCTGCGCCACATCATGAGCATGAACCCCTTTCACATTAAACGCCAAAGCCCCGCCTTTCTCCTCCACATTATCTACTCCATATACTGTTACCAAATCTCCCAATTCCTTAAACTTCTCCAAAGCATATCCAATCAGCTCTTTTTCATGCTCTCTGACATTATCCATTCCCAAACTTTCCAAATAATCTACCGCCGCCCCCAAGCCAATTATTCCGGCAATGTCTGGTGTTCCCGCTTCAAATTTATTGGGCAACTCTCCCCAAGTCGTACTTTCCAGCCCTACTTCTCCAATCATGTCCCCACCATACAAGAATGGCTCCATTTTGTTTAGAACTTCTTTTTTGCCCCACAATACCCCAACCCCTGTTGGCCCCAGCATCTTGTGTCCCGAAAAAGCTACAAAGTCCACTGGCAATTTGGAAACATCCACCTTCATGTGCGGCACCATCTGCGACGCATCCAAAACTACCACTACATCAGGATTCTTACTCCTCACCATCTCCACCATCTTCTTAATATCCACCAAGGTCCCAATTGCGTTACTCGCTCCCGTCATCGCAATCAACTTCACCTTCCCGTCATTGCGAGTTTCGGTACTCCGAACCGAAGCAATCTCATCCACTAACCTCCCCTCCCTATCAACATTCCAAACTCTAAACTCCGCCTTATTTTCTTTGCAAAGTACTTGCCAAGGCACAAAGTTCGAGTGATGCTCTAAGCGAGTCACCAAAACAGCGTCGCCTTCTTTAATATTTTTCTTTCCCCACGAATACATCACCAAATTAAGCGATTCACTCGCATTCCTGGTAAAAATTATTTCTTCTGTCCTAGCCCCGATAAATTTCGCTACTTTCTCTCTGGCCTCATCCACCATTCTGGTTGACTCTACTGACATGTCATAGACCCCTCGATGAATGTTAGCGTTATTATTCCGATAATAATCATCCATCGCCCTCAAGACACTCTCCGGTTTCTGACTCGTCGCCCCACTATCCAAGTACACCAAATCATGTCCATTAATCTTCCGCTTTAGTATCGGAAACTCCTCCCTAATTTTCTGTACATCCAACATATTCTTATTCTACCCCCAAGAAGCCTTTAATTATTAACTTTTCTGCTTCAGATTTAGAAACTCCACGAGTGGCTAAGTAAAATAGTTGTTCTTCGTCTATTCTTCCCACACTGGCACTGTGACTGGCTTTGACTTCATTATTCTCAATTTCTAGTTCCGGTTCAGCCACTGCCAAACTTCGATTATCCAACATCAAGAGTTTCATGGCCAAAAAACTATCTGATCCTATAGCTCCCTCGTCTATTTTTACCCGACCTTTAACTTTTACTCTTGCCCCATTAGAAACAATTCCTTTGACTTCTACTCGACATTTTGTCTTCCCCACCTCATGTCTCGATAACAGATTTATTTCATAATCTCCCTCGGTTTCTGCCTTTATAATTCCCAAAAGATCTTTCTCACTATTCAACTCATCCATAATAACTTCATACTCATACTTCCCCGGCTCTGTAACCAGAAATCTCTCAACATCTTGAGTTCTTGAGTCCTTGATTCCTTGAGTTCTTTTTTTCATCCCACACTCCCTTCCATCTCCAAATTAACTAATCTGTTCATCTCAATTGCGTACTCAAACGGCACCTCTCTCATCACTGGTTCAAGAAACCCATTGACAATCATCCCTTCCGCTTCATGCTCCGAAATTCCTCGGGACATCAAATAGAAAAGTTGATCCTCCGATATTCTGCTCACCACCGCTTCATGCTCCAGCGTTGACTCATTCTCCATAATTTTATTTGTCGGGTAAGTGTCCGACCTCGACTTAGAGTCAAGTATCAGCGCATCACAAACCACTTTGGATCTCGCCCCTTTGGCTCCTTTATTTATCTGTACCAAACCCCGATAAGTCGCTCTTCCTCCACCCTTACTAATTGACTTCGACAAAATTTGCGAAGTGGTCTCTGGCGCCAAATGAATCATCTTTGCTCCGGTGTCTTGGTGTTGGTCAGCCCCAGCCCAAGCAATCGAGAGGATTTCACCTCTAGCCTTTCTCCCGGCCAAGATACAACAAGGATATTTTTGAGTTAATTTACTTCCCAAGTTTCCGTCTATCCATCTCATCAACCCTTCCTCCTCCACCCACGCTCTCTTGGTTACCAAGTTATAAACATTTTTGTACCAATTTTGGACCGTAGTGTACTGCATTTTGGCTCCTTTCTTCACAAATATCTCCACCACTGCCGCATGTAGCGATCCAGAAGAATAACTGGATGCACTACAACCTTCGATATAGTGCAAATTCGCCCCTTCGTCTAAGATGATCAAAGTTCTTTCAAACTGTCCTGCGTTCTCGCTGTTGATTCGGAAATATGTTTGTAGGGGAAGTTCTACATCTACTCCTTTGGGAACATAGACAAAGGACCCTCCCGACCAAGCGGCAGTATTTAATGCCGCCAATTTGTTGTCTCCCATCGGAATTACTTTGCCAAAATATTCTTTGACTAAGTCTGGATATTGTTTAAGTCCCTCGTCCATTCCCAAGAAAACTACTCCCTTGTCAGACAGACTTTTCCGAAGAGATCCATAAATCACTTCCGAGTCGTACTGGCTTTTTACTCCCGCGAGCGCCTCTCTTTCTGCTTGCGGTACTCCAATCTTTTCAAAGGTGGCTTTTATTTCTGCGGGTACCTCATCCCAAGTTTTACCGGGTTTATTAAGTGGCTTCAAATAATAATAAATTTCATCAAAATTTATCTTGGACATATCCCCACCCCATTCCGGCATTTTCTTCTCAAAAAAGATCTTCAAAGCTTTCAAGCGGATCTCTAGCATCCACTCCGGCTCTTCTTTCAGCGCCGAAATCTCTCTAACTCTCGCTTCACTTATACCTTTAGCAGATTTATAGGCATACTCAAATTTATCGTTGTGTCCCAAAACATAAGTATCTCCAATCCCTTCCGTACTCTTCTTTTCCTCAACAATTTTTTTGGCAAATCTACTCATATTTTTTGTAACCGTTTTTTCCTAATTCTTCTATCAGCTCTTTTCCTCCTCTGTCTACCACCAAACCTTTTTTCAAAACTGCTACCTTGTCTACATTAATCAGGGTCAGCATTTTTTGATAATGGGTAATCAAAATCACCGACATTCCTGTTTGTTGAATCTGCCTCTGGACTTCAAAAGCCACAAAATTCATCGCGTCCAGATCCAATCCACTATCAGTCTCATCCAAAATAGCCAGTTTTGGTTGCAAAACCTTCATCTGCAGTATTTCCATCTTCTTCTTTTCACCTCCACTAAAACCCTCATTGAGTCCTCGAGACAAAAGATCTTCACTTATTCTTAGCTCTTTGGCAATTTCTTCCACCTGTCTTTTGACATCAATTGCTTTTACTTCCTGTCCACGAGACCTAAGTGAGGTAATCAACATCTCTCTGACCGTTACCCCGGGAATGGCTACCGGGTACTGAAAGGCCATAAATATCCCTAGTCCAGCGCGCTCGTCCGGAGACATTTCTCCGATATTTTTTCCTTCAAAAATCATCTCTCCTTCAGTTATTTCATAGTTTGGATTTCCCATCAAGGTATTCGACAAACTTGACTTTCCCGACCCGTTCGGTCCCATCAACGCCACCACTTCTCCCTTCCCCACCTCCAAATCCACCCCTTTCAAAATTTCTTTTCCACCAACTTCAATTTTTAAATTTTTTATCTTTAACATATTCGTGTAGGGGCGACCCTCTGCGGTCGCCCGATAATTCATTTGATAAGATCCTCCAACGTATATTTTTCCAACAATTTATTAATATCTTTCGTCAATCTCTCCATAAAATCCTGCTGGTTGCAACAGTCTCCAGCGGGGCACCCTCCACAAGAAACCGGCTCTACCTCTCCTTCAATGGCCTCCAGAGCCTCTTTGATCTGAATCTCCTTAGGATCATAGTTAAGAGCAAATCCACCCCCTCTTCCCTCTTTCGAGTTCAAAATTCCAGCCTCAATTAGCGGGGTGACAATCTTGGCCATAAACGCTCTCGGCATTCCCATCTCTCCCAGTTCTTTAAGACTAACTCTACCCCCTCGGCCTTTTTCAGCCAAGATCGAAAGCAAAGATAGTCCATAATCCGCCCTTTTGGTGAGTGTAAACATATACTTGGACTATTATACTCCAAGTATCTTTTCCCCGTCAATCTACTGATTTGCCCACAAAGACCTAAAAAGTTACTTTCTCGATCAACTTGCACTTCTCCGGATCCATCGTCCGGCTGGTATTTAGGTAAATATCGACATCTCTTGCCTCGAATTCTCCAAACTGATAATCCCTCATGTTCCACAAAGTTTCAAAAAACTTCTCTCCGGGGTAGTCCTGAAATCTAATAAAGTTAAACCACCCCAGCCTCTCATAGATAGGTAAGTACTTAGTATAATCATCTCCTTTTATATCCAAATCTTTTCTAATTTTATTCCTCAGCTCCGCCAGATCGAACTCCGGTTCCGAAACCGCTGACACTCCCAGCTCATTACAAGCCAAGTATCCCACCTTAAAAACAAGCGTCTTCCCCACCAAATTACCTTTCAATGTCTCAACGATTCGGTTTTCATCTATCCTCTTATCAATTCTTCCTAGCAAAGTCATGTGCAATCTTTCAAATGGATACACATAAAGTCCGCTGTCAGACTTCTCAAATTCACAGGTCAGTTTTTCATAAAGCTTCCTCCACTCAGGTTTATCCAATACAAAATTAATGGTGTAGTTTTCATCTAAGCGATCATCCAAGAGCATAATCGAATCCATGTTAAGCGCTCTTATCTGGTCATCTATCAATTCTTTTTCTTCAATAAACATCTTTAGATATTTTTTATCTTGAATCTAAATAGACTTATCCATATAATGACCAAAACAACAAAGCTGACAAAGAATAAAACATCGTGTGCATGATGATATTATTCAGATATCCATTCTTAACCATTAGAATTTGATGAGGGAATATGATCGATCCAGCAACTGCAAAGCCTGTAAAATATGAGGCAATGGGTAACGTCATACTACCTACCAGAAAAGGATAAATGTGAGTGGCTCCAAAAAGTATGGCAGTAAAAACCATGATTTCTCTCAAACTAACATTATTCTGATGTAACTTTTTGACTAATACGATAATCATCATTTGTTGCAGTAAAACATGTAGTGGTTTTACCCATAGATAAAATTTGTTTAACGACAAAAATGAAACAGAGTTATTTCTAATGAGCTCGGTCGGTTCTCTGAGATATTTTACACAAACCCAATATATTAGTCCGTGCAATATCAGCGGAATAATTAGTAGTAGGTATTTATCTGTTTTTGTCTCTCTTGTGACTATTCTAAATATGGTTTTGTTAAACGTTACTACCATCAAAATAATTGTGAGGAAATATGGAATGGCAATTAGATAGTTATCCATTGTTATTACGTTAAGAAAAAACACCTCTACGGCCCCAAAAATTAGCATCCAGAGAATAAGTATTCTAAGGGTTTTGTTATTTATTTCTTTATTCATAACCGAATTTTGCTCTATAACAACCCCACTAGGACTGAGAGACACTATTTTTTGAGTAGTTGATTTAATTCATCAACTGATAGGTCAATTGCTTTGAGAATACCATTACGCAACGTCCCTGGTTTGAGAATCTTGTGATTGGGAACAATCACCATTTGCACTTTACGCCCCACTTCACGACGCAATTTAATATGACTCCCTCGTTGAGAAATAATCACAAAGCCAATTTTTAACAAAACTCTTATCAAAACCTGTGCCGAAATTACTGGCAGTTTAGGCATATTGATAGGTTACTGGAATCAAAAACTGACGTTGACCTCGCTCATCTGGAAACTCTACCTTTGTCTGCTCATCCTCCAGATAAAGCCCGATCGCCTCACGGATATTCTCCATAGCCAGGTCAAAAGTCTCCCCCTGAGAAGTACACCCCGGCAAACCCGGAACCCAAACCGAATAGCCACCATCATTTTCTGCCTGAAAAACCGCATTGTACTCGAGTATTTTACGCTTTTTTGTGTTTACCATAAATGTATTTTATCACCTAAAACAGACCCATTTGCTCTTCTGCTGGCTTTTCGACCACCAACGCTTCAGGATAAGAAAAGTCTACCTCTATCTCCCTCATTTCATTCCACCTGTCTTTAAACTTGAGCTTCCCATTCTTCAGTCCATAATCATAAATTTTCCTAGTCACCTCCACATCCATTTCACAGTATTTTTTCAGATTGGCCAGGCTCTCGGGATCGCCTTTCTCCCACCACTTGACGGCTTCAGCTCCACCGGCGATCTTGCCCTGACCCAGAGTTTCCTTCGCCACACTATCGAGCTTCACTCTATGTCCAAAAACCCTTTTTATCTCATCCAAAATATCAAGGTGTTTCAATTTGGTAAAATCTCCTCTAGTGTAAATTCCATTCATCGCCGGATTATCAAACCCCAACGAGTTGTAACCAATAATTCTATCTGCCTCCTCAAACCAGCTCCACATCTTTTCGAAGTCTCGTTCCCAAAAACTTTTCATCTCTCCGGAAACTTCATTCAGTTCTCTATCGACTTCCCTCCTGTAAGCGGATACGATTGATATCCCCAGCGTAGACGGATCCCGAAAATTTGTGTCGTCAAAAAAACTTTTTGTCTCAATATCGTAAATTACCTCAACTCTATTTCCCATCCTTCCTACCTTCCCAGGACAACATTTTTTCTTTGATATATTTTCCTAAAAATAATACCAAAATTCCTGCACCAATTACCGGCAAGTAATACTCCCAAACTCCGGCATCGGGAAGTTCTTCGGGAATTGGTGTCGGTGTGGCCGTCGCGGTAGGCGTGGCCGCCGGTGTCGCATTAAAGTTCAGTGAAAAAGAAATTGATTGAGATCCTGAGGTAATCACAATCGAACTACTCCCCAAACTTAATACGCCCGGGGTAAACTTCCACACCCCACTAGGACTGGCGGCTACGGTCGCCTCGGTTGAGGTTTTTATTTTAATTAATACCTGCGCCGAGGGTGTAGCTGTTCCTTCTAGTGTCGGGATTGCTCCTGTATAGTCTATCGAGCTGTAATCTACTCCCACTGTAGACAAGACCCCCACCTTGGTGAGCGTCAACTCTTGGGCAAAAACAACACCGACAGACAAAAATAAAGCCGAACCAAGGATGATCGTAATTATTTTTTTCATTTATGAATCAATTTTAATCTCCTGATTGATTATAGGTAATATTACTTTAACATCCGGTAGTTCCTGATGAATTTTCTCACTTAATACTAATCTCGCCAAGTCTTCTCCGTGGATCAAAGCTACTTCTTCCAAACCTTCAATCTTCTTTAGCCAATTAAGCACCTGTTCCTGGTCGGCATGAGCACTCATCGTCTTAATTTCCAGTATCTCTGCCTTAACCTCTACCTGACTTCGCCAAATATTTACCCTCTTCTTTCCATCCAAAATTTCTCTTCCCAGTGTCCCCTCTGCTTGATAGCCAACAAAAACCAGTTGAGTTTTGGGATCCTCTAAATAATTTAAGGCATGATGAACTACTCTACCCCCACTCATCATGCCACTGCCGGCCACAATTACCTTTGTTCCTTCATAGTTTTTAATTTGTTTGCTCTTTTCCATACTGTCACAAATCATCAAACCCGGAAAATCAAAAGGGTCATCCGTTTTTACTTGATCTTTAAGCTTCTGGCTATATAGCACCGGAAAATCCTTAAAGATCGTTGTCGCTTTAATCGCCATTGGACTATCCAAAAACACCGGTGTTTCATACGCCATTCTCCCATCCTTCTTCAGCTGATCAAAAATATACAAAAGTTCTTGCGCTCTCTCTATCGAAAAAGAGGGAATCAAAACCGTCCCCTTTTCTCTTTCTGCCTTTTGAATAATCTTCACCAAGTCTTCGATCTCCTCTCTTGGTCCGTGTATCTCGTCGCCGTAAGTCGATTCCACCACCGCCACCTTAGCTTTGTTTACAAAGTGAGTCGGCGAAAGTAACGGCTCTGGGGTATTTCCCAAATCTCCACTAAAAGCCACGCTTTTACCTGTAGCGCGCTCTTCCACCACTACGCTAGCCGATCCCAAAATGTGACCGGCATCCACCAAGGTAACCGTAAAACCTCCAATGTCGAATCGCTTGTCGTACTCAACCAAAGAAACCTGCTTCAAAATTACTTCGACGTCTTCATCTGTATAAAGTATTGATCTCCCCTCCGCTTCTTTGGCTATCTTCGCGCAGTCATAGAGCACCAGCTCAGCCAAAGCCTTGGTCGCCTCTGTCATAAAAATAGGCCCTTTAAAACCATAACGGGCTAGAAGCGGTAATCTTCCGCAATGATCCAGGTGTGCATGAGTCAGAATCACTCCCGATAATTTTGTAAAATCCATGTCTGGTTTAACTGAATTCAATTCAACCTCTTCCGGTTTTCCTTGGAACATACCAAAATCCACCATCAATCCGGTTTTTTCACTACTCAAAAAAAAGTTCGACCCCGTTACGGTCGCGGCCGCTCCCATAAACTTCAATCGCATATCCTTCAGTTTACCAGAATGTTAAAATGAACCATGGACTGCCCTCAATGTCACCAGCCACTCTCAGCTATCGAAATCGAAACTTCTGATGGACAAATTCATTCGGTTGCGGAGTGCCTTAACTGTGGCGGCCATTTGCTGGAACCTTACTTAGCTAATTTTCTTACCATTGAAACAGCCAGAAATATCG